>Ga0137394_10000070_pt1 | contig 68533 bp, 89 predicted proteins | sample czobulk116metaG_FD_108278 | JGI IMG/M metagenome (GOLD analysis project Ga0137394, IMG submission 108278) | Vadose zone soil microbial communities from Angelo Coast Range Reserve, California, USA - czobulk1.16 metaG | ecosystem: Environmental > Terrestrial > Soil > Vadose zone | place: USA...
ATTGGGCTGATCACGCAGGCCAACTTGTTGACACAGCTTCCGACGATCTGTGGCATGTCGCCCGGGAAAATCTACCAGATGGATGAAGCTCAACTATCAGATGACGGTGCGCCTATCCACGCCTTCTACTCGACCTATGGTTTCGTTGATTCGGCCAAGGCCTCGCAGAATCCGCTGCTTGGGTTCCATCGGAAGCGTTTCTCGCTGCTCCAGCAACTCATCAGCGGTTCGGGAAACTGTGTCGTGAAGGTGTATCCGAATTTCATCCTGAACCAAAAGACGCTTGTGGTGAATGCGAGCACTTGGACGGTACCGGGTGGAATCAACTTGCAAACTCAGCCGATCGACGATCTGATTCGTCCGCTCAACATGGCCGGTAACCGCGTTTACGTGAGCTATGAGACCAATGCGGTTGGGGCGAAATTCGATTTGAGCAAGATCATCATTGTCGGAGTTATCGAACAGCTCAACACACTCAATCCGAACGCGGGGTAGGGAGGGCATATTCCCCAGTCAAGCAACTTCGATGGCGGCCGCGAGCTGGAGATAGTCCGGCAGAAGGACCCATTTCTCGGGTCACTCTTGCAGCGCACGATCGACGGCATGAACCGGCTCGCCAAGAATCTCGGTGCCGGTGTCATTGGACCAACAACGGCTCCTCCTCCGGTCGATAGCACGGAAGTTAAAGGAACTCTCAATACATCCACAAACACTCTGACGGTGCCCGGAGAAATCCTGCATTTCGTCCACACCCACAACACGCCGCTCGAGCGCGGAATCCAGTACGTTACCGAAATTTCTACCGATCCACACTTCTCAAATCCTCATCCTGTCGATACAGGCTCAAGCCGTTCCGGATTCGTTCATCTTCCGACGATGGATGATAGTTCGACACCGGTTGCTTATTTTTTAAGGGTAACCCCGCAATATCACGGCAGTGCTCCACAAACGCCAACGGTCTTCGGCGGAGTGAATGGTCCCACGAAGATCATCATGGGCGGTTCTACGAGCATGTCTCTTCTCTCCAGCCAGAGCGGCGGCACCGCCGCCCCCTTCCAAGGTGGGCAAGGACTCGGTGCTGTACAGGCGCGCGGCCCCATCGGCGGACCGAAGAGAAACCTACCGTAGCATCTAAGTCAATAGCAGAGAGTCTCATGCAAAATGTTGTAGTCAGGGACTTTACCCTTGATGATCTACCGCGAGTAAAGGAACTGCATGAACGGATGGGACTCGATTACCGCCTACCAGACCTTCAAAGCCCGCTCTTCATCATTCGTAAAGTTGTCGAAGTTGACGGTCAGATTGTCGCCATTACTGCCGCGCGCGTCGAGGCAGAACTCTATCTTTTTGTCGATCACGAAGTCGCTGATCCGGAACAACGGTGGGACGCTTTGCAGCGCTTGAATGATTCCGTGATGGATGAGGCGTACTGGAGCAAAGGTCTCGATAACTGCGTGCTCTGGTGTCCGGTAGAAGTCGAGAAGTCTTTCGGTAAAAGGCTTACGGCTCTGGGTTTCAGTCGAGATCGTGAAGGTTTTCATAGCTGGAGCAGGCCAACAAAATTATGAAAGTCACAACGCTGATCTCATGGGATGCCGAAGGAAACGTCCTTGAGCACGTCTGGCATGAATACAGCGGTCCCATAGAGCGTCTCGATCGCGCGGCCCAGAAAGAAGCGAAGCAAGCTGTCGGTGAGGCGCGGGACACTGCCGCTACTGAGCGCGGGGCTTCCGATGCCGAACGTGCCCAGCTAACTCCCTTCTTCCGTTCGGAAATGAATGCCCAGCACGGGTTCAATCCTCAACAGACTAACGAACTGCTGAATTACGCAGGATCGGCGATTGAAGGTGGCGGGGCGACGACCGGTGGCGAGGCTGCTTCCGAAGCGGCCAGAACGCGCAACACGTCAGGATTCAGTTCTGGATTGGATGAAGCTGCACGCCAGCGTCAGCAGGAAATGTCGAAGGCCAATCTTGGCATCGGTGCCCAAGACGTAGCAGGAGCGAAGCAGTTGAATCAGGAAGGCGCTGAGGGAATGGGTGGGCTTTTCAAAACTGATACTGGTGCCATGTTGAATTCGATGGGCCAGGAACACGAGGATATCAACTCGCAAATTGAGGCTGGTCGCTCAGGATGGTTCCAAAACACAGTTGCCATGATCAATGCCCTGACAGGCGGCAAGGGATTGTCTATGCCTGGAAGTGGTCCTAAATAATGGCCGTCATGATGCCGCGGATGATCGACGAGGAGGAAGATCAAGGGCCATCTCCGCTTGGAATGATGAACATTCCGGAGCCGACTGTTGAAGAAGCGGCACTCGCACCGACGTCCAATGTTGCACCTGCTCCAGAAGTTCACGTCCACGTTCATGATGGCGAGAAGGCTCCGAAGGAACCGAAGGCTAAGAAGGAAAAGGCTGCCGACGTTCCAACCGCTTCGCCGACGGCGGCCAATGCGCCTGTAGCTGGTCCAGAGCCGCCACCTGATCTCCAACCTGACGTGCCCGCACCGACGCCACAGGAAGCTGGCGTACAGCCTGCGGCGGCTCCGGCCATCGCTGGGCCTGCTGGGACGCCAACACAAGCACCTGCGGCCACGGGGCATATGGCGAAGCCCTACGATCACCTCATTGCGGCCAATCGCGGTGACATGATCGCGTTGAACCCAATGGACCCGGATTACCGCAAGAAATTGGCTGCACTGACGACTCACGAAGGGATGCTGCGTGCCGAGAACGCGCGCGAGGCCATCATGCACCCGTGGGGCACGTCGGAGAACCATCCTGGAGTTCTTGGAAAGATTGGCCATGCTCTCGCTACAGTCGGGAATGTCGCCGGCGAAGCTCTGGCACCGCGACTCGTGGCGGCGATACCTGGATCTCGTGCGAATCTTGAAGAGCAAATCGCTAGCGGAGAAGGTGAGCAAAAAGAGGCCAGCAAACAAGATCTCGAGGGCGCACAGGCGGAAGCAGCAAGGAACAAAGAGCCAAAAGAGGCTAGCCCAGATCAGCAGGCATTCGACGCACGGCAAAGAATTGGCACTCCACAAGAGCAGCCAGATGATAAGGCAATTGTGCAGGCCTTCCAAGATCAAGCGGCCGACAAGAAGGACAACCCGGACGCGGCAAGCAAGACGATAGCCACGGATAAGGGGATTATGCAATGGAATCCCAAGACCAAGGCCTACGATATCCCAGCCGGCAACGCGCCGGAGAAGTTGGGCAATGATTTTGAGCAGTATTACCACGACTACCTAACTGACAATCATCTTCCTGACAGCGCTCACAATCGACTTATTGCGCGAGAGGCATACCAACGTGCGGGCCAGAAGCCTACACAGGAGCCTGGCAACTATCTGCCGGTGACTAATGCTCAGGGGCAGACGATTGGCTATCTTGATCCAAAGTCACAGCACTATACCGCGCTCTCCAGTATCCCTGGAGTCACAGAAGCTCTGCCAGGTGGCGTCATGCAGCCGAAGCCAACCACGCAAGCGCGCAATGTCGCATCGCAAGCCCAACTCGTTCATGCTGAGACGCCTAAAGTTCTGGCGGAGATTGACAGCATGGCTGGAGAACTCGGACCGTTCATGGGAAACTGGAACAAGTTCATGCAGGGCGAAGTTGGCATGGATGATCCTAAGTTCGCTGGGTTACGTGCCGATCTTCTAATGTACTCGAGTGCTGTTGCGTTGGCCCATGCTCGCGGTCGTTTGCCAGAAAACTTGCGTGAGGAATTCGATAGAGCGATCAATGCTCCGAAGCAGTCCGCAGCCAATCTTAGGGCCACCATCACCAAGATCGACTCGTGGATGGAAGACAACATGAACATCATGGGAGGCGGCGAAACTGCGAAAGCTCCCACGGAGATTAAGCCGCCCAAGGCGGCCGACGCCGGAATGAAGTGGCAGCACACGAAGCCGGGTCCTGACGGACAGGTACAGTGGCGCCAGGTGAAGCAATGAGCGCCGCCGCGCAGTGGCAGGATTATGTCGAGCCGAAGACTAAAGGCGGCAAGGACGAAGAATGGGAAGATGCGGAAGGTACCGCACGCCCAGATTTCTCTCAGAATCCTCCTAGCGGGGTAACCAAGCCGCACATCAAAATGCACTACGATCCTGGCGGCGCGGAACCGGAGGGAATGCCTGGAGTTTCGGAAGGTGCGGGGCTCGCGGAAGGTCTTTCTGATTACGATAAGGCCAGCTTCGGCCAGATGGGTAGCGGCATATCCGATGTGGCGCATGGCCAGATTGCTAAGGGTGGCCATAAGATCATGTCTGGATTCGGCGCAGCCACTGTGCCCGCGCTGGCGCTTGGCGCGCCCGCAATGCTAGCTGCTCCTGCTGCCACTGGCTTGACTCTGGGAGGCGGGTATCTAGGCGGCAAGGTGGCGCGAGGGGTTACTGAAGCTGCGGGGGGTTCTCTTGATCAGGCAGACTTTGCAGGCGATGTAGGCAACCTAGTTGGCGGTGCGGCTGGCCTGAAAGGACCAAAAGTCATCGGAAGCATGATGGATAGTATGGGAATTAAATCTCCACCAATCATGCAACGCGCTGCTCAGAAACTTGTTGCTCCGATGGTCTACGAGAACGTAGGTGAAACGGCCCGTGATCGCACGCTGGGAGCAGTTCCTGAGCGCGGTATTGTGAATGAAGGTCATGTCGGCACCAAAACTCAGCTTGTGGGCAAGATGGATACTCGCATCGGTGAGTTGAAGAATGCGGCGAACCAGATCCTCGACAATCACCCAAACTCGCGCCAGCTAATCAATGCCGAACCGATAGTGGACTCCGTAATCGACTCCGCCGTCAATGAAGCACAGAAGGGTGGCGAGAGCCCCGCGCGCCTTGAAGCGCTGCGAACCGCGCTCAAGACCAAGTATGGCAAGATGCAAGGCACACCGCGGGAAATGAACGACTTGAAGACGGATATTCAAGATCAGGCCATGAATCGAGGGGCCTACAAGAACACTCAACCACAGGAAGCAAGCGTATCGCGGGCGCTGGGCCAAGTCGCCTCTAGACTCCGTGCGGCCGTCGATGAAAAAGTCCCTGAAGCCGCTCAGATCAATCAACGCATTCAGGATCAGATTGATGCTCGTTCTGGCATCCAGAAGAACATCGACAAAGCCCGCGGCGAAGACATCTTCAAGGAAACGGCCAGCAACACTAGCGGACCATTCGGAAAGATTGCACAACGGACGCTTGGATCCGCTCCCGTCCGCACCGGTCTAGCACGCATGTTGAATTTCGGCCACACGCAGGGCGTGCCTGAAGTTGCGCCCTATCAAGGTCCGCAGATCGCTGGCTTATTGCCTGCGAAACCTTCGCCACTTGGTCCGTCCACGGCAACTGGTCCACTGAGCGCACCGCCTAGTACCGTCCTTGAGAATCCAGCGGTCGGCCATACCAGAGCTGAACGCTTAGGTCTCATGCTGCCAGAACACGCCACGCCTGGCCCGACACCGATGGGACCTTCTACGATGACCAATCCGTATAGTCCAGCGCCAGCCTATGACGTAGGGACGGCTCCAGTACGTAAAGGTCTCTTGCTTCCCGAGCGTGCCGGTTCGCCGCACAACCTAGCACCGACGATGATGGGTGGAGCAGAAGGATTCCCCGGGTATGGGCCAGAGGGTCCGCATTATGCGCGACCGATGCAGACAGAGCGTCCCTATCAGCAGGAATCGGCGCAAGAGTTCGAACGCCGCGGGGCTTCGCGTAGTGCCGAAGAAGACGTGAAAACAGATATGGCCAATCATGCTCGGCAAGTCATTCATGATCCAAACTCGACCTATGAGCAGAGAGTTCAGGCCCTCAAGGAATTGCAAGATGCTACGGTCGGGCCTGCGAATGCCGAAAATATAGGCGCAAGAGCGCAGGCTGGGCTCTCTCGAAAGATGTCGCTGAAGCGGCCAGAAGTGGAAACCCCCACAGAAACTCGTAAAGGCGAGAAAGAATTCAGCCCGGAAGAGAGACTGGCGGAACGTAAGCGTCAGGCTGCTCGCGCACGAGGAAAGTAAAAGGAGGCTTATGCCCGCATACAACACTAATCCGCAGACCAAGCCCGCTGTACAGACCGCCGTCCCTGGCCTGCCGTGCTACTTCTGGGGATCGCTCAATCGCCTCGTTGCGCCGACGCGCATGACTCTGATCAGTGGGTCGATCCTGACGAATGTGGCCACGATTGTCGCTCAGGTCATCGAAGGCAATATTCCGGTGGTTGGCCAATTGATCACAGTGATTGGCTCCAATTCCAATTTCAGCGTGACGAACGTGGCCATTGCTACGGTATCAGCGGCTTTGGCTCCCGACACAGGCGTCTACACGATCACCTACGCCAAAACGGCGAGCAACCAGCCTAGCGTTCCCCTGACTGGGCCAGCGATTGCACCGCAGATTGAAATCGGGGAAACATTGGCTAACGGTGCTTCAATTCCATTCGCTCTCCAGTCCAACATTGGACCTAACAACGGAATGGATATCCGTGTCGATGTTACGTTCCCGACGATTCCAACCACAATGAATGTGGATGTGCAGACGGCAATGGTTGACCTTGATTCAGAGTATGTGATTTTGGGCACTGTGTCTTCGGTCGCTGGCAGTACCGTGACTGGACAGTCTCAGATATTCACTGACGTCCGAGCAAATTTCATCCGGTTAAACAACACTACCTTGGCTGGATCTGGAAAAATCATCGGCAAGTTGCTGGTGTAAGCGAGGCTCACTTATGAAAAAAATCTTGTTGCCATTAGTGCTATTGCTGACGGGCATAGCGTCGGGACAAATCACCCAGGCGAACGTGTTTCAATTCCGCTTCCAGCCTGCGGCACAGCATAATCCTCCTGCGAATTCTGCCTATCTCTACGTCTTCAACAACTCTCTTCAGTGCTTGCTCCCAAGTGGAGCAAGCTGCCTAGCAGGAGGTGGTAGCGGCACGGTGACGAATATTGCCACGACGGCTCCTCTCGGTGGAGGGCCGATTACCACAACTGGAACGCTGACTTGTACGACATGCGCCACAACTACGAACGGCGGAGCGTTGACGGCAACAAATCCCATGCGCATCAGCGCGGCTGGAGTGATTGATATTCTGGGTACCGGGCAAGTGGCTGCCTCTGTGATGCCAGCCCTGACTGGAGACGTTACATCGTCGGCGGGCACGGTCGCGACTACGGTTGGCCAAATCTCAGGTGCGGCAATTCCAACTTCTGCTTTCTTTGTTGGCACGAACTCCTCGAAACAATTGATTGCGGCTCAACCGTTTGTGACCAATGCGCAGACGACGACTTATCAGGCAGTGGCTGCGGATTTCACGGGCTGTAAGACGATCACAGTCGCGTCGGGGACGTTCACGGTCACCTTGGTCGCGTCGGGGACTCAACCGGCGAGTGGTCAATGCATAAACGTGGTCAATTACGGTTCTGGAGTTGTGACGATTGCCCGATCTGGGCAGAACATCAACGGCGCGGCGGCTAACTTGACGCTAAATGCTGGTTCTGCATCGGCGCCTACGAGTGTCACGATTACTTCAGATGGGACAAACTATTTTGCCAGCGTCGACGAGGGTACGGTAGGTACAGTCACCAGCGTGGCTACCACATCTCCGATCACTGGTGGAACGATTACCGGGTCCGGAACGCTTGCTTGCGCTACTTGCGTCACGAGTGCGGCTGCTCTGACGAGCAATGCTGTGGTTCTTGGAGGCGGTGGCCAAGCAGCAGCTACCAACACAGCCTTCACCACGAACGGCACCACGACTCTGACGGTCGGAGTTGCTGCTGGTGGAAATGGCATCCTTGCGCTGGCTGGGAACACTTCAGGAACCGCAACGCTGACAGCCCCTGCCGTAGCGGGTACTGCTGGCAATCCTGTTTTAGCTTCCAATGCTCTCCAGCTTCCCGATGGCACACAAGCCCTACCTGCCTCACGCTTGACCACCAGCGCAACAGGCTGGTGGTATGGTTCCAGTGTCCCAGCACATATCTTTGGCACGACTACCACCGATCATATTGGTTTTAAGACGAACGGAACTCAGCTTGGGATGAATTCTACGGGCGCTCTCACTTTTGGCAGCTCTAGCACCTCATTGAACGCCGCGAACATGAACGCAGATACGGCGATTTCTCGTCTCGCCGCTGGCATTCTGGCTGTGGGAGTAAGCGCAACGTCAGGTAGTAAGACTGGACTGCTCCAATCTGGCATGTCCGTATTCGTAACTGCGAACTTCACGACTTCCGGTGTCGGCACGGCGCTCGAAGCGATCACTGGCCTGACAATCACCGTTCCGGCAGTCGCAGCCAATTGGACTTTCCATGCCCACTTGGCCTACTCCCAAGCGGTTGGCACTGCCGCTGTAGCCTTCGGCATTCAGGCCGTGACAAATAATCCTACAAACTGCTTTGCTACTGGTGAGATGTTCACGGCAGCCGGTACGGTCATTACCGGAACATTAGCTACCCTCACCACTACTACAGCTACGAATGTCGTCTCTGGGACTCCGGGCGCAACGGCGACGAACAACGTTGTGGACCTCTACGGAACTTGTGAGCTTGCGGCTTCGGCGAACACGATTCGCATTCTGACCTCGACCGCGACCGCCGCCGACACAGTCACGATTCTGCGTGGCAGTTACTTTGGCTTTAATCCCTAGGAGGATCATGCGAAAACTGCTATGGCTACTGCTGATCTCCTCGGTCGTCTTCATTCCCTTAGCCTATGGGCAGACGCATGTCGCACCTGCTCTTGATCTGCCCAATACGTTCACTGGGCCGAATACTTTCACGAACGTGCTTACGTTGTCAGGTTTGACCGATGGATGCCTGACTGTGGCTTCCGGCATCGTTACCTCTTCGGCGGGTCCTTGCGGCGGTGGCGGAACTCCAGGTGGATCGAATCAACAGATTCAATTCAATAACAATGGGGTCTTCGGCGCTGCGGCTGGACTGACTTCTGACACTTCCGGAAATGTTCTGATGCCGGGGACACTGGGAGTCACCGGTCAGGTCAATGGGACAACTGCCGGATTCACTGGCAATGTTTCAGCCCTAAGCTTCACTACAACCGGTGGCGGAGCGATGCACGTTCATACCGCCTTCGGTGCCACCCCAGCAACGCCGCTCGCAGGACAGAATGGAATTACTTTCGCAAATGACGGAAGCCTCCAGTGTTATCAGAATGGTGGGGCTGTGGGTAATTGCTTTGTTCCTGGTGTTGTGATCAATCCTGCGATCTCGCAAAGCATTGTCCAACCTTCAGTCGGTCGGCCTTCTGAGGGAACGTCCTTCGACGCCAACGTCTTCGCGCAGGTTCGTTACAATGACGCCCTCCAGAAGCAGTTTCCACTCTTCCCGGCAGGGACTATTTCGGTCGGTGTGAATACGATCACGATCAACGCCGTGCGCGGCATCAGCACTTATTCCTGTGTCAGTCCCGGAACAGGCTGCGCGAACACTTTTGGCACGCGAGGCACAACCCAGTATCTCCGCATCGCTGGAACTGGCACTCCAGAGCAAGTAAAAATTGACGGCACGAATTGTGTAGGAGCGAACACTGGCACCTGCACAATCACCTTCACGGCGGCGAATACGCATAGCGCCGGGTACACAGTCAGCAGCGCCACCGGGGGAATCATGGAGGCGCTGGTCGATTCCTACAGCCTCTCCTCGAATAATCCTGTAGGCAGCCGGACCATCGCCTGCAGCCCCTATCCTGAAAATGGCCACTACATTATTTATGCTCAGATCGTTGTGGATGATCTGCCTGCGACGAACTCTCCGCAGACCTTTCTAGAAGGAAATGGTTGCGTCCTTGAAGATGCCGTCTCGGGCGCTCCGATGATCAAGTTGAACAGCAATGCGGTTCATGCAACCATCGAGAATTTCACTTTTGCGACGTTAGTCGGAATCGGGAGAGCGGCGAATGGGACACAAGTTTTCGTCTACGACCAATCCCAGTTGATGCACTTCACCCGTAACCACTTCGCTCTTCCCGCCAACGGAAATGCGGGCACCGATGTAGTGGATACTGTAGTCGAAGTTAACGCCGACCAAAACGCGACCATCGACCTTAATGATTTTGAAGGTGTGCCGATGAAGTGCGACAGCACCTGGTGTGGCCCGATCATCTATGGAGATGCGGTCTCGAACGCGGCCATCGGAATCATTAACGCCAATTACTTCTCCACCAATCAAGACCCATTCAAATGGGATTCCGGCAACGGCGTATCCTTCGCTAACAATGTGTTTCAGAACTGGATTCACTACCCATATAAGTACAAAGGTGGCCTCCTTGCCCCAGCGAATCAAGGAGGTAATTATTACGAGGGCAATTGTAGCCTCATTAACCCTGACTTTATAGACGTTGCCCATAGCAGTACCGGGGCGGGATACTCCTGTAACACAGGCCCACAAGTAGAGACTTCCGGATCACAGACGGAATATTCTCCTTTTCAGGATAGGAATGGCGCAGGATTAGCGCACCGCTTCACGGCCACCGGAGCCAATGTCTATACCTACTACATCGTTGGGCATTCTGGGACGAGCCGGACACGTCCTCTATTCATCGGGGATGCAGCCACAGACGGAACCACCAATTTCAATGTGTTCTATCTCAAGTTCGGCGCGGATACTTACGATATTCTGCGCAGTGGACCGGCAGTCGGGGATGGTACCGACACCTCTCCGTTTGGCACGGCGAATTGGGCTGTAGCTACAGGCCTAGTCTGCTCCGCGAATCCATGTTTTTATCAGGAGACGTTCGCTGCGCCTACGTCTTACAATGTCTCCACCGACAGCGTGACCGTCACCTATACTCCGCCGATTGACTACTGGCCCGTTCCTCTCTTTATCCACGGAAGCTCCACATCGCCATCGACCTACCGAGGCCCCGTCACCACATTTGTGAATGGATCGGCAGTAACCGGCGCAGTCGGCTACTATGATGGAACTTTCACTTCCGAGAGCGGCGGCGAGGAACAACTTACCGGAATGCATGTTCTTCATATGGGGCCTTTGCAGAATGGCGGAACCAGCCATAACCCAGGAGCGATGATTCTTAATCCTGATATACAGACCAACAGCTTCACCGGGTTCAAGGGCCGCATCAACATGCCCAGCTACTCAGTCCCGAACAACGTCTACCTCTCTAACCATGACAACATACTTTACCAGACGTTTGATCCTGATTCGGCCAAGACGATGGCGACTCCAGGACACCAACCGAAGCTTAACGCTGCCGGGACGGACTGCGGCATGGGGTACGACAACAATGCCAGCTATCTGATGTTCATGTGTGGGAATCCGATTAGTTTCTATGTGGCACACAAGCCGGACTCTGGCACGTCGCCTGTTTTCCAATTACTTACTACTGGGGGAAAGACGCGTCTGCAATTTACCTCGACATTGGCCACGGGAACGGCTCCCTTTGCAATCACCAGCACAACGCCAGTACCGAACCTTTCCGCCACGCCAACAACCTACAATGCGGCCGGAACGCAGCAGACAAATGCTCACATCGTGGAAGGAACATGTACGCTCGGAACGAGTTGCGCAATTACTCTGACCGGTGCAGCCGTCTTCACCGGGGCTGCCAGCTACGCCTGTACTGCGGAAGACACAACGGCAATCGCAGCGACACGAGTCGTGCAAGCATCAGGCAGTTCGGTGACATTCACGGGCACTGGGACTGATGTGCTGGTTTATCACTGTGTGGGCAACTAGGAGACGCATGAGAAAATTGCTATGGCTGACACTTTTATCCTCAGCCTTTGCCCAATTCAATGGGACGTTTAGCGGATCCGGAGTGCTGACCACTGATCCCTTGGGCCCTCCGGTAATCATTTCCTTCTCCTGCGTTTCCCCGATCACGAGCGGCCAAACAAGCTCTTGCAATTGGACGGTTACCGGTCAAAGTGTTGCGCCAGGGTCCATCGCAATCAACAATGGCCTCTATTCATGTGGCAGTCCGTGTCCTAGTATAGACAATGCGACAACACCTGCTTCGACTACGACAACCACCTATACCTTAACCGCTTCCAATTCCACGGCGACTGTGAATGTTCCAGTTACGGTAGTTGTTGGATTGACTCCCACGGCCACGATTACTCCTGCTCCGACAGCGATTGATCTCAATACCTGCGGACTGGCTTGCTCAACGACCGTCTCCTGGACGGCAACGAATCAGGATACGATTGACATCCTGCGAGATTCGGATGGCGCTATCAAGTTGCACTGCGTGGTCGCTTGCGGTGGCAGCGGGAGCTTTGTGGATAGCCCACTGACCACTACGACCTATCACATCACCGTAACCGCACTGGGAGGTGCCACGGTCACTACAACGTCCGTGCCGGTAATCGTGACGCCAGTCTCCGGCGGAGGATCTCCTTCTGATACGAACCGCTATGATAACCCGAACAACACATGCAACGGCTTGGTCACCGATGGCGGCGCGGCACCACCGGATAATTGCTTCTATACGGCTCTGGTAGGGACGCCTTCTCCCGGGAAGACTGTGGCCATCCCGGCTGGTTGTTCATCGTTTCCGTGTGTAAACGATTTAGCCACTGTCTTCAACGGTGCTGGCGTGAGTTGCGGAGATACGATCACCATGGCTGCCGGTGCGCTCTGGAATTATACTTCGACGCATACAGCCACGCTGAACTCAAAAGGCTGCGACAACGCGCACTGGATCACTGTTCGCACCTCAACTCCAGACGCCAGCCTTCCTGACCAGAATACTGAGATCACGCCATGCTGGGCCAACATCGCGAGCCTGCCTGGGCGACCGTCATTCTCATGTCCTTTTGGCGGGGCGGCCGCTCTTGTTCCAACTATTTCCATTGACGGATCAAACGCCTTCAATATCGCTTGTGACCATTGCCGATTCATCGGAATACGCTTCACCACTACAGCGTTCCTGCCGAACGGAACTACCCAACTCGTTAACATGACCGGAGCCAATCATGTCGTGTTTGACAGGATGCTCTACTCCGGCACGCCAACCGGGGACACACGGCGCGCGCTCGCGCTGAGTACGAGTCAATGGGTAGCCGTCATCAATTCCTACTTCTGGGATTTCCACTGCCATTCCGGCAATGCTTCACCCTGCAATCAATCTCAAACGATAGGGTTTGGGCTTGGTACGCAGACACTGGCTTCCCCTGCGACTCTCTGTCAAAAGGGTGTATCCGTCGTGCCCCCATGGTCTACAGGCTGTCCTGGGATCTATAAGTTCGTCAATAATTTCATGGAAGCAGCAGGCGAGAATCTATTCTCCGGCGGCGGTGGCGCCAACTATGTTCCACCTGATATCGAGATCCGGCGCAACCACCTTTTCAAGCCGCTCTACTGGAATCAACTTTGTGCGTCCGATCTTGGATGTGGAACTCCGGGCGCCTACGTGAATGGCTCGCCGATTGTCCTGACGAGCATTTTCAGAACGTCTAATTTGGTGGTTGCGGCGCTGCCTACACTGCCAACCGGTGTCACAACCGGTGGTCTCGCGATCGTAACGTTCGCTGGTGTGAGTGATGCCTCTTTCAATGGCAGTTTCCAAGTCACAGTGTCAGGGTCCGGGCCTTACAGCTTGCGCTACGCAAAATCCGGTCCTGATACCGGTGTTCTGACTAGCGGAACGGCAATCATGCCACCGTTTGTGGTCATCAACTGCTTCGAACTGAAGAACGGCGTGCGCGTATTCTTCGAAGGGAATATCTGCGAGAACGGCTGGGGAGGTTTCAGTCAGCAGGGCTATGCCGTACTTCTCTCGCCCAAAAATCAGGTGGGCAACTGTCCGCTCTGCTATGTCTCAGATGTAACAATGCGGTACTTTCCAATGACCGGATTCCCCGCATCGTTTCAGCTCGCAGAGTCGGTGGATCCCGGGTTTACTCCGGCGATCGGCCTCGAGCGAGTTTCGATTCATGATGTGGTTGCGGATGCCAATTTCACCGATGCGAACTCGAGCTCTTACGGGATTGAGATGACGTTCAATTGTGCGGCAGCCGCGGGCATGAACAATATCGTCTTCAATCATCTTTCCTTGGTCAAGGTCCTCAAGGGAGCTTGGCTGATGGGGACGCAGCAAGGCACCTGCAGCTTTCATAACGTGACTTTCAACAACTCGATTATCGACGCTGGCACATTCCCAATGTCGGTGACGTCGACCGGAGACGGCTGCCAGCAATTGAACCCGGCGCATACCCCGCTCGGCATCTTCAATGCTTGCTGGACGCCGACCTATAACTTCTTGAAGAACGCGGTGACAACTTTCTCCGGGACTTGGCCAACCCCTCTGACAACTTTTCCTAGTACCTTAGGGGTATACACCAGTTACAATTCTGGTAATGGCGGGGACTACCGCGTGACTCTAGCGTCAGGGCTTCAGAACGCTGGGACGGATGGGAAGAATGTCGGGGCTGATATCAACAAAATTGCTACCGAGACGGCTGGGATCCAATAAGGGGGAGCGATGCGGACGAAAAACATGCTGAAACTTGGCGGATTCTGCGTAGCGATTATCGTTGGAGTTGTGAGTTTGGCCTATGCCGCGGGAACCCAACTGCAGGGGCCGGTGACGGTTTTGGGCGATCCAGCTAACCCAGGCGTGTTGCGCGCAGAGTTTCAGATTTCCAAGGCCTGCACAAATGCGACGAGCGTGGCGACTACGGCAACGACCCAAGCCACAGTCGTGGTCTGCTCCGACGGTAAAGGAAGCCTCACGCTGTCCATGAACGGCTCTACGCCGGTCAGCATCGGCGGAGTAGGTCCGGTGGGTCCTCAAGGTCCGGCTGGGCCCACAGGGGCGCCTGGGGCGGTAGGAGCGCCGGGCCCGGCAGGCGTGCAGGGTCCTCAAGGGATTCCAGGGACAATGAATGGGCAGACATGTTCGGCGGCATCGTGGTCGATTGGAAGTGCTGGGCTGACTTTGGCGAATATCACCTGCAAATAAGGAGCTAATCATGAGCAGTTTTACCGCTTGGTTTACTTTGGACCATGTCGAGCATGTTGGGTTGGCTATTCCGGTCGTGGCATCAGTGCTGCACACCTTCCTGCCGCCATGGGAGGCCTTTGGAGACTTTCCGACACTCCAGAAGTACTACAAGTTGTTCGTTTATTGTGTCGGCTACGTGGGCCTCAATGCCCGCAGCACGGTCTGGAAGTCACTGTCCACCAACTCTGGCCAGCAGCCCTCGGTAGCCGCTCTTAATGGCTCAGCTACGCAGCCTGTCCCGCCACCCTCGCAGCCACCCACTCAACCCTAATGCCAGAGAACCTCACCGAGCTAGGCGTCGGGGCAGCCGTGGCACTCCTGATCCTCGACAGGGTATTTAACTTCCTGCGGAATGTCCGCAATAACCACGGGAAGGGTAAGACCCCTAGCGCCGGGGAGCTACCACCGGACTATTGGGATCGCCGTTATGACAAGCTGGAGGCGATGCACATGACCAACCTCGAGCTGCTCAAGGAAGTGAAGATCCGGGTGGAGGCGTTAGTCAGATGGAAGGGGGATAGCTGATGGACTCAATTAGCGAACGACGGCTCTCGGAGGTTCATCCGCGACTTGCCAGCCTGATTCGTCAACTCGCCGGACTGCACGCTGCAGAGTTCCCCGACAACGCCCTCCGCGTGACGCAGGGGCTGCGGACGTGGGCAGAGCAGGATGAACTCTACGCCCAGGGACGGACGGCACCTGGCGAGATCGTAACCAAGGCTCCTGCCGGACACTCACAACATAATTTTGGCCTTGCCATTGATATTGTACCGCTGGATAATCATGGTGTTCCTATATGGGACAACACGCTACCAGTTTGGAAGAGGCTAATAGCCCTAGCTCAAGGGTTAGGACTCGAATCAGGGGCTATTTGGAAAACACTGAAGGATTATCCTCATCTACAATTAACGGGCTCTTGGCCCGTCTCGCCAGATGACGCTCAACGATCAGCTTATGCTTCAGGTGGAATCGGAAAAGTCTGGGCTGATTCGGGTCTGCCTAGCATGCCCGACGACATTCAAGACAGTCTGAGCGGCGTCCTTCTCAGAAATATTGCTCTAAGCGTTGTTACAAGCGCGAGTGGAAACGGCTCAAGGTGGGTTGGCAACCACCTGCTGAGATTTTCTGTGTTATCTGCACCACAGTCTTTACTCGTGATCCATTCCATCCAAGAGGGCAGACTTGTAGTAAGTCCTGCTCAAGGCGTTTAGAATATAGGACTCATCGAGGTGCTTACTTTATACGGGCGTCGGCATGGGCTAAGGCTAACCCATCCGCTGTTAAGCAGTATCAGCAGACATCAAGGAATAAGAAGCCTGATTTATATAAAACTATCCGTCGAGTAAAAGAGCAGCGCCGTAATGCCAATATCAAGAAGGCCCCAGGTAATGGTGTTACTCGACAGGAATGGGATTCAATCCGAACTAGCCAAAGAGATCATTGCTGGTGGTGTGGCCAAGAGAAGCCTCTTCACATGGATCATGTTTATCCGATCGTAAAGGGAGGCGCGCACTCGCCGGAGAATATCGTTGGGGCCTGTCAATCCTGTAATTCTAAAAAGCGTGATCGCCTCTGGCCGAGAGAGAATGGGGCGCTGTATGAGGCTACTGGGGTGCCTACGGATGGCGTGGTGAACGCTTAGGCCGCCTCCAGCGCATCCCTTCTGACAATAGTGCACACCGGGCCTTCCGGCAGCACCCTCCAGCCCTCAGGATGGAATGTGACGTACTCGGGGGAGTCGTAGTAGACCATGTCGTCCACAATCGTGCCTAGCTTCCCGTTGAGTGCTCCATGGTAGGCGTTGTTGGTGCCGATGAATTTGAATTGCATGATTACCACTTTCTTATCTTGTCAGCTGACCGGATTGGTTACCGGCCAGTGAGCTACCGTCGCTCTCAACAGCAAGAGCCTTGCGGTTCTTACTGACCCGAGAATTGAACTCGGTCAGCTCACAAGACAGAAAAACCAGGCCACCAGCCTCAGCCAGTGGCCCTCCCTGCTACTGGTATTTGCCAACTACGTTGATTGAAGAAAACACCGTAGACGTGTTGATGACACCGACACATAAGCCAGCCCCTACAGGCCCAAGAATTGAGAATGTAGCAGGCGTAACGTACTTATCTGACGGTTGCCCAACAGCAGGATTCACCGCCAAGCTAGTTCCCCACATAGCCAAGTTCGGCGGTCCGCACGTGCTCTGATTATAGAGATATGCCTGCGTGGCGAGATAGGTCGTTGCCGAAGCGGATGCAATAGAAATGTCGATTCCTGTGATGTTGATAACACATCCGGAAATGGCCGGAATTGGCAGCGACGGGGTGTTTGGGTAAATAGCCGTCAGATGGAATGGGCCGATTGCGGCACAGGTAGCATGGGCAGGCAGGGAACAGACGGTGGCGAGCAACAGGGCGAGCAACAGTTTCATCTTCATGTCTTCGTGGCCTCCTAAGCCACTGGATTGGTGAGTACAACATCACATTGTCCACTCACTTCATTGAGTTTCCGAGAAGTGGCTGAGACAAAGTGGACATCGCAGAGAACGCGTTGCTCAGACCATCGCAGGGTGCCCTTACTCCAGCACCCTTCTTGGTCACACTTCGCTTCTCCATAGAACCTAGAGCCACGATAGTGTGGGTGACCATCTACTTTGTCCACGAGTCCTCCTAGTTTGCAGCAAGCCACGCCTGAGCGTGGGCAATCGTCTCGTCATCAGCCTTGTCAGAGGCTAGGATGGCAGCGGCGATGTTGGCCTTCTCATCACTGGAGAGGCTCATAATCGACTTGAGCGCCAGAAACTCCTTGACCACGAGCGGGCCGAGGCCGGCGATCAGGCCTACGATCTCACTGATTAACTGAGGATTCACTGGGTACCTGCTTTCACTTCTTTGATGGTTGCGAGGACGGTATCGGCCAGAGAATAAATATTGTCCAAGTCCATCTTGAACGTCTGCTGGCTTCGTGGGTTCTTAACGCCCAGCGCTCCGCTGGCAATCGCCGCATCGCCCTCTGCCTTGATCTTATCCAGCAGAGCCGCGATGGAGTCGATGTTTGCCTGAGTGACCACGCTCTGCCCGAGAATCGCGGTGATCTGCTTGTGTAGTTCAGCCACATGCTCGGTGAAGGCAATGATCGGCTTGGCATTGGCGGATGTGAGCACTCCAGTTGTAACGGCCAGCTCCGCCCCCTGTTCGATAGCGTCATTGGCCTGGGCAAAGGCTGCGTTGTAAGTTGTGGCACGTTCCTTCGGCGTGACTGTTCCCGAAGCACGATGGATACAGCCAACCGTTGCCAGTGTGAGTACGAGGGGTAACAATAGTTCTTTCTTCATAGTCCTCCTGATTACTGTTCTTCTGCGTCATCCGCCAGCTTCTCTAGCCGTTGGCGTGTGTAGGATTTGTCTTGTTCGGTGACGATGCCCGCGAGCGTTACCACATCCTTGGCCACCTCCACTGGAAGCATGACCGTATTCACTACTGTTCGAGCAAGTTGTCCAAATAGTTTCATCGCTGTCTCCATGAAACCCCCGTACAGCCCCACTGATAGAAGCCCGACGAAGCTGTGGCACCCCAGCCTGACTGCACGGGGAGGTTGGTTACGCCGCTGGCTTGCCCTGACTCAGCACAAATGCGACAGGCGCAGGAGGCGGAGGCGGCGCAAGAATCGGTACAGTTGCCGAACCCGTGATTACCGTGCTATCCGGCAATGTCGCGCTCGTTGTGAGTGAGAAGCTGGAACCTGGCGTAGCGGTCGCAGCCGCAGTCACCACAGCCGACCTGCCGTCATCCGCAGCAACCACATTCACGGTCGTATCGCTGGAAACCCAGCTTGGCGTTGAACTCCCCGCTGGTAGGGCATCAGCGTTGCCGCTGGCGTCCACAGGCGAGGCGAAGAAGGTATCTGAGGCTCCGGGTTGTAGCCCGGTGATCGTTCCTGCTAGGGGCATATTCTCTCCTTGGGTGATGATTATTCTTACTGGGGTGGGCTCGTCATTGGCCAGAAGTTGGTCGATTTTGATGCCCAAATCCGCTACAGCCTTGATCTGGAAGATGTTCTGCCGGATGATGACCAGAAGCAGCCGCCCATTCGTGCGCTCGGCTCCCTCTAGTTCCTCCGTCTCCTCTTCCAGCCTACGGATATCGCGTTCGATCTGTTGCTCGTCGTCACGGATATTGCCCATCAGTTGTGACTCCTTGGACCCTAGTCTAACCGTTCAGCGCTTGAAAACAAGGGTTTATTCACTTCTTGTCAGTGATGCCGTAGCGCTGGTTGAACTCCTGATACCGTTGATGTCTTGCGTGCTGATCGTCAATCTTGATCCAGATCACGCCAACGAAAAACAAAACTATGCCGAGTTCTATCAGGCCAAACTGTATCCAATCTTTCGTGCTCATCCCATCCTCCGTTCCCGCATCCACTGATTCACATCGCTCATATCCAGCACCCTAGCTCCGTCCGCCAACTTCGCTCCCCACAGATGCCCAGCACACGTACAGCTCAGGACTGAGCACCTATCGCAGTCGTGAGCCTTTTGGGAGCACACGCTCGACATCCGACCCTGCCGGACCTGACGCTTGTACGGCTTGTGATTCATTGTGTTCATCGCGTAGCCTCCGGTATTCCTTCCACTTGGCCCGAGCTTCCCGATACCCATCCCCAGTCTTGATGAAGTGGGCCTTGGCGGATTCCCAAGCGGCTTTGGCGTCAGCTAGCTTCACGCTGCTCACCCCACAACTTGCGGCGACAGTCATGACAGAGCCCGTCTTGCTCACGATCGTCTCCACAATCAGAACAATAGCGTTGCCGATATCTTTCCTCAGACTGACCTTTGCGATATGTAGCCAAGAGCGCTAGGAGATATAGGAGTAAACACCCTACGCCGACTAGAACCTTGGTTATCATCGTTCCCCCCGTAGAATATCTTCCAGCGAAATGATTGCTGCCCACTCCCCATACCCTCGCATCATCGCCGCATCCCAGGAATCGTCGATCTCCGTAGCCCCCTCTGTCTCGGTCTGCTCGGTGAATCCGTAGGCTTCGATGAGGACAGCTTTGCGGGCGGTTATGTCGGAGAGGGCTGCATCGGCAGGAGTACGTCCAGCGTTAAAGGCTGCTTCAACGTCATAATCAACAATCGGTCCTTTCGGATGCGCCTCGCAGTATGGTCGCCAAAAGTCTTCAAACGTGCCTGCGTGGAGACGGTGCTCGTGGGTCATCGGGAAGCCTCGTGAATTCGCAGCGCTTCGCAAGCATTACAGAGGCCCAAAGCATCTTGTAGCGTGTTGCCGTTGGCCAGTGCATGAACATCGAACGTCTCGAAGCAGTGTTGGCAAGTTCTATGTATCAGGAAGTTACCATCTGACCTATATGCATATCCCAGTTGCGTTAGACTCATCCCTTCTCCTCCCCACCAACTCCCCCAGCTTCCCTCTCCCGCCTCAACAACTCCGCCAGAATCTCAGGTAGTTTAGCCCTCCCCTGTTGATTGAATAGCCAGATACGAGCGTCGTGGAGGGCTTTAGCGGCTCCGGCAGAGAATATTGGCCCAGCCGTGCAATCTAACGTCTGACCATCGTCATAGAAGTGCACCCATTTCCCATTTTCAAAACGCGGCGGATCATCAATTCGACAGCAATCGCAAGCTAATTCCCAAGGCTTCCTGTTTGGCGTCTCTTCGAACGACGGCGCAGGGGCTGGAGGCGCAATAGTTCGTTTAATTCCTCCATAGGTAGAGGCTATGTGCGAGGCCAATCCCAGACTTATTGCCTCTCCTGGCGCAGGTGCAAGATGACAATTACATGGCCCAAGACACTTCGGAAAGTCGCACCAATTATCATGCAGACTTTCTAGCGATTCCCCCTTTGCTGGCGTCCCTTGTACCTCAGGGGCAGGCTTTTTCTTGAGCCCATAAAACGTGATTTCCCCGGTCGCGATTTTCCCGCCAACATGCTCGTATCCCAAGAGGTCCATCGCTAGATCGCGAATTTTCATGGCTGCCGAAACTACTTCATCACTTGGCGGTGCATTTTCTTTGCTGGGTGTGGCTTCTGAGGGAACGCCGGGAGGTGGAGCTTCACTTCCGTCGATGAAGATACGACTTCCGGGTGGATAATTGCTGGCTATCGTGAAGTCGGTTGGCTTACTCGCAACTGTGCCACTAGGACGACGGTGCCAATGACCTACCGCATACCCACTAGGACCCGCAGAATCCTTCCCACACCCACAGGCACACTTGGTGACTCCTCCCTTCACCGGCGCGGCCTCTTGTCTGTCCTCCAGCGCAGCCCGCGCCATCCAGCCCTCCCAAGCCGATTGCACGAACGGACTTTCGTAGACTCCGGGAAGTACGCGCTCCATCGTGAATACTTTGAATCCCGGTTTCTTGGCTACCGCCGCTTCAAACCTTTTTCGTTCTTCCTCTACTCCGTAGGCCATCACTTATTCCTTTCCGCCGCCATGCCCGCGCAGAACGCCGCCCAGAGACGGTTCTCCAGATATTCCGGCGCTTTCAAGGTCTCGAAAGTCGCGCACCGCCTACCTTCTTCCGACTCAATCCAATCCGGCCACGGGCCACGAGATTTCGGATTCCTCTTCGGCTTCTCAAATTGGCTTCGTTCCTCAGAGGATCGGTCAGTCATCACTTCACCGCCTTTAAATTCCAAGATTCAATCAATTCGTGTTCTTTCCTTTCATTTAGTTCGCCGAGTTGCGCCGCGATTTCCCAGAGAGCCTGCATACAGTGCATGGTAGCGCTGAGTTGGACGCTGACGGGATTGTTGTGAGCCTTGAGGCCCTCATCCATCTGCACAAATACTTTGGCGCTGTGATCGCGCATTTCCTTAGGTGTCAAATCAGGCATGGGGGACCTCCAGAGCTTTGCGGCGTTCTTCGATTGGCATGTTCCAAAGTTTCATAAAGCATTCATAGCTAATGTCGGTCGTGATCGTGCTATAACTGTGCCCTCTCGCGCATCTTCCACAAACCGGGCAGGCATTCTTCGGTCGGTTATTGGGCATCTACAACCTCCACGGGTTCGTAATTCGCCGCTTAGCGGACATATCCCTCTCCGTCTAATTGCGGCGACCTTGAATATCCTTTCTCGTCCTTCGAAAGTGCCGGTCGTGTGGCGGCTAAGCCGTGCTTAGGGCAATCTTCCACGTCGGCGTACATCGAACATAAGCAGTCCTTGGTGATTGCGTCGGCATGGTCTCCGCAGGCGTAAATGATATCCACGACTTTCTGCCATTTCTCGCGCATCTCCGGCGTGAGCGATTCCGGGTCAGGAACCAAGCCATTTAATGCTGCGCCTAACTTCCCGGAAAGAAGGAGAGCCTTGTCCTGAAGTTCACACATATGCCTTAATTTGGCGTTTTCTGCTGCTAATTCAGTAGTGAGTGAATCGGCGAATTCTGCGGCATCGTGAGGGCCAAAGAGATCGCGACATAAAAGTTTCTGTAATTCTTGCGCCTTCTCCAGCGTTGTCTTACCTGCTTCTGTCATAGGAACTCAGCCTTTGCTAGCGCATTCTGGGCGCGAACGCCTATGCCGTCCTTGAGTCCGATGTGCTTGAATTCGGCCTCCAACTTAAGCGATAAATTTGGAACTTGGGCGATGACGCGAAACGCCGCCGCCAGAGCTTCGCGCATCTCGGCTAGGTATTGATACAGTTCTGGAGCTGAGGAGATCAGGGCAGCATTGGCTTTAATGCACGGTGTCTCGGTACCGCGATCCAAACATTCGGCGATAGCGATTCCGTGATCTTCCATCACTAGAACAATTCCCGATGTTGTGCTCGCGTGCCAAGGCCCCGGTGTCCACTTCGTCGTCGCCATTTTGTTTCCTCCCTCAGCTAAGACAGGTTAGTCAGGCTGCTTCCCTAGAAGGCGGGTCTACTGGCGCGTATAGCCTGCGCCAAAACTCTGGCTGCCATGCAAGTACGCCGCGATTTCCGCAATGATCAACCGCATACCACTTGTCTCGGAAAGTCGCCCAGCACGAAAGCTGGTAAACAAAGACGATCTCTCCGTGTGGTGGAGTGTACCTAGCGGCGTCGTGCCATTCGTATGGCGCAGGATACTTCATTTTTCCTGTCCTCCCTTGCTGAGAATGAATCGCGGGGTCCGGGGCTCAGGCTCGATGTAACCGTCCAACTACCGGACTTCCTTTTCAGGCTCTAGCGCATCCCTTCCACGCTGCCCCACGAACTTGGTGCGGGACCCCAGTACTGGAAGCATCCATCCAGCCATGCAGCCCTCTGTTTCTACCCGCTTATACGTTCTGAGGGCCGGGGATTTCGTTAGTTTACCGTCGAGGTCCCGTTGGTAATAAAATACGAAGTCACTCGGCGAGTTCCACCACGCCCTCCGCCCTCGCTGTGAATCAAGGTTGCGATATATTGCACAGTCGTCCCCGAGAACAGACTGCCATCGGTACAGGTTCCGCTGAACGACGCCGTGACCTGCCCGTCAGCGTAGGTCCCTGACATCGCCCCAGAGCATTCCAAGCCGCCTGTGGAGCTGTAGAGGCTGAAAGTGGGTGCTGGCCAGCCAACGTAGATAGGATCGGAGAAGCTCCCCGCGTAGAAGTTGGACAGAGCAATCGAACCACCGGCAATTGGCGCTTGGCAGCTTGTGGTAGGGGCTACGTAAGGCCCGTGCGTCAGGTAAGCGCAGTACTGACCCTGGCCGTTAGGGATGGTGGTCTGACCGGATGCGTTCAAGCTTACGAACGCGAGGAGGAGGGCTGAGAGGTACTTCATTGTGATGCTCCTTGTGTTGCGATTTGACTGCTAAACTTTAGAACAACTCTTCGGCCGTGGGCGGTTGATCTTTGTAGACTCCGACGCCGACCACCTCGATCAGCTTGACCATGTTCCAATATCCCTTGTCGTTCTTCGCCATCTCTGCCGTGCAGAGCTTGTCTTTGCCGGCCAGGAGATACGAATGGTACTTCTTGTCGAAGACGTTGCAGGTGAATGGAACCTTGTCGTCACCCACAGCGTTGATCTGAACATAGGTCTCGGTTGAGTTCTTCTTCGGTTTCTCGGCGGCCGAAATGATCTTGAAAATCATAGCGGTAGTTGCCGGCTTGCTGACAACCTCGCCTTCCACTACAGGTGCTTCTTTTGCGGCTGCTGGTTTGGCGAACTCGCAGTCCGGAAGATGGCTGCCGATTGCTCGACACTTTCCGCACATGACATCGCCCTGGACGCCTCCCTGGGCCTTTGCCTGAGCTTTGGCTGCTTTCTTGTCCTGCCGCTGCTGTTGGACGGCACCTTCCGGTAGGTCTTCCAAATCCTGCTCAAACATACTGGAAGCTCCGGTCACGGTAAGCGTAGCATCAATTTGTGCGCGCTTCTTTGCCATCTTCAGGATTGTGTTAGCGAGGTCGGCCGGCTCTTGGCGTACCTGCATCTGTGTAGATTCCTTGCCTTCGTAGGTCTTGTAGATCGTGCGTCGACGGCTAGGGTCGGTGTTATCAAATTCTGCCTTCGACCAGCACTGCTTCCACTTGTACTTGGTTTCGTTTGTGGAAGCCTCCCCAATGCCGGATCCTAGAAACTCCTGTGTCAAAACATTACTGAGACGTGCAGTGACACGGAAACGGAAGACGTCATCTGCCGAAAGATCTTCCACGATAGGATCCACGGCGATCTGGAACATGGCCAGAATTTGCTCACTGCCTGACTTCCAGAGACTCGGCTTCGCGTTCTTCCCGAGACCTGGAATGACGCCATAATCAACATCTTTTTTCAGGACCTTGTCGAGGAGTTGCTGAATAGCTTCAAGCCGCTGGCTTACTTGTGCCGGTGACTGCCATTGCGTGATTTGATTCGACTGCTGTACAAGTGCCTGTGTGCTCACTTAGTCCTCCCGGCCAAAATTGGTTTGTTGCGTGCGATTACGCCCGGCACAGCCATGGTCAGCTTAAGCGCTGACGCCGTCTTATCCAGAGCCGATTGATTCGGCATGACGAATTCGGTTGACGCCTTACCTGCCGCGATGGCTCGGCACAGGGCTTTGATGTCGGTGACTTCGGCGACCCAATGGTCTCGCGATGAAACTCCAGCGGCACGTTGATAACTAGGTGCAAGGACTGGCGCCACGGCGACCGGCGGGGCCTCCATGATGGCGGTAACCTGCTCTTCGTCAGCACCGGCCTGCTCCGCTGCCACGGCTGCGGCAAGATTGCGCTCGCGCTCCAGTCGCTCTGCTTCTTCCTGAGCCTTCCGCTGTGCCGCCTGCCTGATACGCTCTTGCTCCTGATCCCAAGTCAGGATGGCCGACTTCAATTGACGTTCCGCAGCCTCGAGCGGCTTGTCCCCATCCGCTTTCTTTTGCAAAATGCCGTCGTAGACGTCATAGGCCTGTTTGCGAAGAGGCTCCCAATAATCAAACCAGCGCTTGCGCATCGGCTTGACCACTTCAATAAGCAGGTGCGCAGCATTATCGTAAGAAGGCTGGTCGACGACCTTGACCAATTGCACCTGCTGCTGCACGGTTAAAGCTTCCGACTTTAGTTCTTTCTCCTGCTCAACGACTTCAGCCACGGGTGTTTTCCTTTCGGCGGGCAATATCTCGCGCGATCCTTCGGGCGATCTTGCGCGTCATACCTTCGGCCCATGAGTAGGCACCGTGGCCGTGTCTTTCTTTCAACTGAGAGAAAATGCTATGAAAGCGCTGGTGATACGTATTTGATTTCGGCATTCGCTTTTCCCTTTGCTCGAACAAAAGTAGAGTAGTCTCGGTCGAAGTCTTCCCGGGGGAACTCTTTGACACTGTAGGTTCCATCTGGTTTCAACAACACGGCAATCCTACGCAGATACCGCGCCAACTGCACGCTCTGCATCCAGCCAACGCTATAGGCCGATAGCTGATATCGAACCCAGTCCTGTATCGGCCCATGGCCGGTCTTCAAGTCGATCAACGCATGACTGCCAGTCGGGTGCATCGTACTCGCTGGGAATGTTCCAACGCGATCCATAATGCCAGCAGCGTTATCCCAAGTGAAAATGTGCTCAATCGCGATAGGTTTGAATCCGGTCGCCTTTTTCCAGTCGTTCCAGCCCTTGCGAAACGGCCGCAATGCCTTCGGTACCATCCGGTAGTTCAATGCGCCTTGGTCCTCAAGCTGCGTCATCCAATGCACCGAACTGCCGCGCTTCATCCCGCGGTCCCTGAATTCTGCCGGCACGCAGGAGTAATCACAAAGTTCCGCTGCTGCTAGGATCTGAGTGACTGACCTTACCCGCGTGCCGTCTCCCGGCCGAGTGAACGTGTGTGTGGCCGGATCGAAGTTTATTGCGAGACTCATTTTTTCCTGAAGTCCGTTGCGTTCGGGCAAGTTCCCCAATGAGGCACGCAATCTCCGCCTGGCTCAACGTCCATCGGCATCATCTTGCCCTTCGGCGTGCGGTACCACTCGATTGGCGCACCGCACGCCTTACAGTTGGAGTCGTTCTCGAAGACGTATCCAGCCTTCCGGAGTTCGTCGATTGTTTCAGGGAAGGGCATTACGACTCCTCAGTTTCTTCCTCTTCGTCCTCGGAGTCTTCGGCTTCGTTGGCCGCATCCTGGGCGTCATCTTCGGCTTGCTCAAATCCGGAGTCGCCGACTTCGGCCTCTTCCTCGTCATCCTTCCGCGAGCTGATCACGACTTTGATCTTTTCCTTCTCGACGGTCAGGGTGATCGAAACTGGGCCATACTTGTAAACCGTGCGCTTGTGCTTGTGCATCAGTCGCATCAGGCTAGCTTTGGCATCGATCTCAGGTTTCTGAGCTTCGATGCGCTTGTCTCGGCAGGCTGCATACTCCAGAGCTGCCTCATGCAAGTCTTGCAACTTGCGATTGCGCATACCCGGCAATGCCGGTTGCTTGACGTCTTTCTTGCCTTTCTTCTTTCCTGCCATGTTACCTCCGAAATCCAATGTTGGACGTTACAAATTCTTCAGCGACAACTGGCCGCCACTCTCGATGAGCAAGCCTTGGCGCAGCAAGACCGCAATGACATTCTTGGTGCAGTTGGAATAGTCCATCCGCATCGCAGCCGCTAACTGTGTGCGCTTGAGCGATCCTTGCGCCAAGAAAATGTCGATGGCCTCAGCCTGCCTCGGCGGGAGGCGCTTCTTGATGCCCTCCCACTTGCTAGGCCCGGCAGCGCTCTCCGTCGTCGCAAGATCAAACTTGCCCGATGCGACATGCCGAAGGGACTGCGCCAAGAGATTGAGCAGGCCGACCACCGCCTCTCGCTGGGCTCGGTCCTGCATGGCCTCAAGGTCTACGATGCGAACTTCAATCGCGGAGACGCGGCGTTCGATTTCAGTCTCTGGTTCGACGTAGTCCTGCCGTCCTGCAAGCAGTGGCTGAGTCATTTCGCCTCCGACGCCTGCGCGGTCAACTGTGCTTTGAACGCTGTGGTCATAACACGCTCCAGAATCGCCGGTATACCCACGCGCTCCAGACCACGGAAATGAGCCAGAGCTGAACGCACAGCAGCCAAGTTCTGTCGAGCATCCGAGAAACGATCGCAAGGAATGCAGTTATCATGCTGTTGTGCGTTATCCCCTAAAACCCAGGCGCGGGCTTTCTTGCGGTACTCGCCAAGCTTGTGGAACATCTGGATGTCGCCGCCTGAGCCGTTTGCTACTCGGTCAGGATGGTGAATCCCAACAAGGACCCGGTATGCTGAGTCGATTTCTTCCAGCGAGGGAGCTGGGTTGTCGAGTTTGAGTCCCGTCTGCCAAGAGAAGTCTGATGCGGGCTTCATTGAGAACCAGACAGCCACGCCAGGGTCAAGGCGTTCCTTGCCGGCATCATTGCGCGAGATCGTGACAGCATTGGCTCCCATGCGCTTCAACTCGGCAATGACAGCTTCCCGATAATGGGAGAACGGCTTCTTCCACGAGGCCATTGTGCGCCGCTGGTCGATTAGAGTGCGGCTCCATCCTTCTGGCCATTTCAGGGGAATCTGATCTTCGACTTCCAACTGCTTCATTTCTTCACCTTCAACCCATCCCTCAAGGCGCGGCGGAGAACCTGAGCAACGGTACGCTCCTCCAGTTGCGCCTTCTTCCTCACAGCCTCCATTAGGCTGATCGGGATTCTCGTGGTCACCGTTTCAGTTTGTTCTTTCATGAGTGCAAACATTACCGCCGTTATTAAAAGTTGTCAAGCGTTATTCGATTTTTCTTGCATTTATTTTCAAACAGCGGTATACCTGCTTTCAGCGAAGCAAGCCTGGAGGACTGCCGCTGCCGGAATCTGAAGGGGAAGAGGCGGCGGCAGTCTATTGTTGTGGCTCTCTAGCGGAGGTAATCTTATGCGCGGGCTGTAACAACCCTAAATCGCGTACACACGAAAACATCGGGAGTACCAAAGTAACTGTTAACCCAGCGTCCAGAGGCGCTGGGTTTTCACTTGACAGCACGTTTCAGGTTGCGCTACAAAAGAAATTGCTCTCGCCCAAGAGAGTTTCGCCCCAAGGCAGCCGATTAGGCCCGGCTGCTGCGGGGCACTAAAGGCCTAACAATTGCAGAAGCCACCGATTATTGGCGAACGTTTTGTAAAGATGCCCCAAGAAATATGGGACGAAAACATCACCCTTAGCCTCTGTGAATTCCGCCTACTCGGCTATCTCCTACGCCATCAACTCCGCACGAAAAACGAGAAAGTTTTGGTCTCTCAGGACGAGCTTCTGCATGGTCGACGCCGCAAGGATGGATCGCGAATTGACCAAGGATGTGGCATTGGAAACGCCAGGAATCTAATCAAGGCACGCATTAGCCTCGAGGAACGGGGTTGGCTGCACATCCACAAGGGCGAACTCCATAATTCGCCACTTATCTATGAGGCTCTTTCCAGGGATATCGACGAGGAAGACGGTAGTGTCGAAACGATACCACCTGGTAGTGTCGAAACGATACCGAAGCAGTTGCTTTTCGACACTACTTCCAGTGTCGAAACGACACCAGTAATATCTAAGGAAGTAGAAGAACTTAAGAAGAAGGTAGTAGAAGGTACTTCTCTCCCAAGTTGGGTTCCTTCTAGAGAATTCAACAACTGGGTAGAGAACAGAAAAGCTCTACGAAAACCACTCACCCCACATGCGCGTGATTTGGCGATCAAGGACCTCGAAAAACTTCGGACGGAGGGCGAGAATTTAGTGGAGGTGATCAACCTAGCTATCCTCAAAGGTTGGACTAGCTTCTACTCGGCGAAAGGCCGATATGGTACAACGCGAGCTTTAACCGCTGCGGACATCGCCCCCTACGATCCCCATAAGAACGATCCCAGCCGCAAGGTTCTACCGCGCGCTGGCGATACTTTCAGCGCGCGAGGAGTCCGGTAGGTGACCGACGTCCTCCATGAACGTGCCCTGCTCGGCGGTATCCTCCTCAACCCAGACGCAATCTACCAGTGCTCAGTCCTGAAGCCGGAAGACTTTGAGACCTTCGACCACCGGCGCGTGTTTTCGGCGATGCGCGAAATTGCCATGGTTGCGGATGTCATCGACCTGGTGACGCTCGGCGCCAAACTTCACAAGGCGGACGACCCCTCGCTGATAAGTGCCCTGCTGGACGGCATCCCTGACCGCCAGAACGTCGATACGTACGTCCGGATGGTTGTGGACTCCTCGCGGCGCCGGGCGCTCAGGCGGGCAGGCAACGCGATTGTGGCCCAATGTGACGATCCTGCCGAATCGACGGCGGATTGCATGGAAGTTGCTGCCAGCAAGATTCTCAACATTGCCGCCGACCGCGAATCGGGGGATACCGTAGTCGTCGGCGATACGCTGGCAGCCGTGCACACGTCCCTCACCGAACGTGCCGCACGGCCTGCCGGTGAAACTATGGGGTTGTCAACTGGGATACCCACCTTGGATGCCTACATCGGCGGGATCGGTGACGAGTATGTGATTGTGGGCGGCTATCCAAACGAAGGCAAGACGGTGCTTGTGGCACAGATTGTAGTCGAGGCAGCCAGGCGCTATCTGCCTGTGTTGTGGTTCTCGGCTGAGATGAACCGGCGCAAGGTAGTGCTCAGGATGATTCCCCAGCTCGCCGACGGCTTGGTCACTGGAGAAATGCTGCGTGATCCGCGGAAGATGGGCACCGTAGAACTCCAGGAACTTGACCGAACGCGCGGCATCATGCAAGACTGGCCGATTTTCATCAACGACAAAGTTGGGATGGATGGCGACACGCTCTACTCGCACGCCATGGCCATGAAAGAGCGGCATGGGATCGTGCTCATCGTGGCCGACTACCTTCAACGCTTCCGCGGCAAAGGCGACAATACGACAGAGCGCATTGCAAACCTCACGAGCATGTTTGGCAGGCTGCAGAAGACACTCCGGATACCGGTAGTAGTCGTCTCCAACCTTGCGCGGAATATCGAGAAGGCCAAGCGGCGCCCGCGCATCTACGATCTGAAGGGCTCAGGTGATATCGAGTACGATGCCGACGTGATTCTAATGCCGTTCCGCCCGGAGGACGAGCAAGGCGCATTCACGTACAAAGACGAAATCATCATCGGCAAGCACCGCGACGCGCAAATAGGCTCCGTGCCTGTTGAATTTCATAACCCTACGTTAACGTTCAAGGAGCGGTAGATGAATGGCCATTTTGAACTGACGAATCCGACCGATACCCTGATAATGGAAATTTCCCTGCCTGAAATCAAGCAGCCAAGTCTAGCTCTGACCTATGCGATGGCCCTGTGCTGCTCCGCTAAGACCGACTGGCGCGCAGTCAATCAAGCGATCATCGCGCGCTGGAGTTTTTCCGGTCTCGAACGCGTCAAGAAGCTTGCGTGGAAGCGTGTTGAGTCCAGAAAGCTCCACGCATGAGCACTCAGGCAATCAATGGCCTCGCCGGTGAAGTGGTGATGCCGCTCGAAGATGTGGCGCTGTATCATGACAGCCGAGTCCGTGAGATCGATCGCCAGGTCCGCGAGTCATGGTCAGAGCTCGCCGCTATCTGCACTCAGGTGAAGGATCGCCAGGAGTGGAAACTGCTCCCCTCACGTCCAAGTTTGGATGTAAATGGGAATCCTCAAGCCGTGCCCTACCACTCATTCGACGATTGGCTCGCGGATGCCGCGCCGGTCTGCCGGTCGACAATCTACACGGGCATGGGCGTGTTGAGCGTACTCGCCGCGGATGTGGCGCCAGCAGACTTGGCAGGCATGGAAATTGGCAATGCGAAGATGCTGGTCGGGGTCTCGTCGAGCGTTCGCCAGGACCCAGAAGTTATTGAGGCGGCCAAGGGTGGTCGGCATACCCGCAAGTTGCGCGATATAGTCCGCGCGAAGTATCCGGACCAACTCATCGAAGAGACACATGTGTTGAAAGTAGCCTTTGAGATGTCGGCTTGGGAGAACACAGTGGCGCCGGAGATTGAGGCGTATCGCGCGGAGAACGAAGACCCCGGAATGTCCTTGGCTGCAGTGATTGAGGGGATGTGCATTGAGCGGCGCCTGACGCGGAGTCTGGAAAAGGGGCTCGCTTGATTCCGGTGACAGTCGACAACACCTACCGACTTTTCGATGATGGCCGCCAAAAATGCCTGCAGACGCCAAAGGGGAAAGCTGAGTACGCTCATCGACGTGAGGCAATGGCTATGCGACAGATGTGGATTTGCGCCTGCGGCTGCGGTCGGCCCATGATGCGCACAATGGGCTTTGCCAGCTCGATAACGTTCCAGCACGACAAGCTACGCGGCAAGGATATCGACGAGCGCATTGTCGATGCCGATGGTGGGTGGTTGAATTGCGCTATGCGATGGGACTGTAACGGAGCGATGGGTAGTCGGCGGAGGTTAACAGCATGAAATTCACGGTAGTTGGTACACCAATCCCCCAAGGATCGCTCAAGGCCTTCATGCCGAAAGGCTGGACTCGGCCTGTGCTCACGGCCGACAACAAGAAAACTAAACCGTGGCGGCAGCTAGTGGCTGTCGCGTGCCAGCGCGAGCTTCGCGGGGATTTGCCGGCGGGCAATGGTGTGCCGATGCGCGTTGAGTTGGAGTTTTACTTCGATCGGCCGCAATCGGTGAAGAAGTGGGCCGACAAGACTACAAAGCCTGATATCGATAAACTTGCGAGATCGATTTTGGATGCCTTGACCGGTGTGGCCTTTGAGGACGATTCACAAGTTACTGAGCTGCGCTGCGTGAAAGCCTTTGGGAGCCCGGCACGGGTAGAGATAGTGGTCGAGGAGGCTTTACCGCCGGCAGTGAGGCTTGCACCAGTGCAAGAGGCGTTACCGCTCCCCTTCTGAACCATGGTACCATACGCGCCAGCAGGCGCCACGCTGCGCGCCAGGCTCGGACGGCGGGTTCTAAGTCAGACGAAAAGGACCATAGTGATCGCAAGAATCGCAAGATGTGAGAGAGTGAGTCGCTTGGTAGATTTGACGCCAACTTCTTACTGGGATTCTTTGTAAACTCTCCATAAGCCAGCATTGTGCGGATAGCCTCGTTTTTCCCTAATATTCTCAACTCCCCTCGAACCCAGATTGTGTCCCAAATTACACGCATCATGCCCTCCGTCTCGCCAGTTTGCGCGCAAACTCTTCGAATGACAGCATGGAGCCCCTGAGGATGTCCCCGCGCTCGATGATCGCCTTTGCCAGGGCGTGCACATCGTCTCGCGGTTCGTTCTCTCTTGGGAGATATGTTCGGGATGGCTTCTTCTTCGGCAGGTTGGTGCGCTCCCTGAGCTGGCGCTCGGCAAGATCCATATGCTTTTTGGTGTCTGATCCTGCTTTGCAAAGTGTACAGTAGCCTGAAGTGTAGGGCTTTCCGCTGGGCGCCAAGTGTTTCAGTATCTTTCGAGCGCCGTAGATGGTCAGATCATGGCCAAAGTTGCAGTGCGTTTTCCTATTTCTTCCCATTAAACTCCCTTTGGCGCTTGAGTATCTTACTCACGGTCGCACTGTGCCAGCGTTTGCCGTGCCTTGTCTTAAAGCCCACGTGATTTAAGTTGACGGCAATATGTGAGGGGCTCGCTCCGGCCTTTGCGTGCGTCAGCATATATCGCAGTGCTTCGTCTTCACCTAGCTTACTTCCAAACGGGAGAACACCTTCGGCACGCTCGCCCGTCGCCCGCTTTCGGGCTCGTGCCGCCAATAGCTTGCTGACAATCATGGAGCGCTCGTACTGCGCAAAAATGCCGAGAATCTGCCGAATGAGCGTGCGCGTTGGGTCGGTTCCGCATAGGTCATCCTCGCCGGCAGTGGCCGACTTGAGTTCGATGCCGTTGTTCTTGAAGTCAGCGAGGATGGTTTCTTGGATCAAGATGTCACGCGCGAGTCGGTCCAAGCGTTCCACGATGACGGTACGCACGCCATTGGATACTAGCTTGGCGCGCATCTCGCGAAACTCTGGGCGCCCGTCAAGGTCGGTACCGGTGTGAGACTCCACATACCAGTCTTCAATCTGCATGAAATTTCGCCGTGCGAACTCTTCGATGGCAAGGCGCTGGCGTTCGGGCCCGTCGCCGGCCATTTGGCCAATCCCGGAGCATCTGACATATCCGAAGGCTGGCGTCATTTCTGCCACTCCCAGATTGCGATTGCCCATGTGGTTAGTAGCAAGAGTGCCGCAGTAAGAGCGGCATACTCACACGCTCCCCAAGGCTGGCCCGCCAGCGGTCGCCGCGCGACGGGTTCTGTGTAGGCTCTACTCGGCCGCTCCTGCTGACTTACTCCATGCGGCTCCATGAGGATTAGTTTGCGTTTCCACTGCTCGAACTCATGGTTACGCATTGCCAGGCTTCCCGTACTGCAGGAGAATCTGCGCCATTTCCGTGTCTTCCCAGAGGCGGATAAATCCCTGCACGACTTCCAAAGGAACTGCGGCATACTCGACGAAGGGGTCAATAACGCGCCGGGTTTCGACTTCGGGGTTCTCTTGGAGAAACTGCTCCATGATCGCGGCCTGTTGAATTCGCTGCGCGATCTCTAATTGCTTTTCAAAGCATTCTTCTTTCGTCATTTGAGACCCCTATGTCCAATGTTGGATGTAACTGCCTCGACCATGAATCCGTCTTGCCGTGCGCACCAACGATGCCAAAGGCATAATTGGATATTCACGATTGTTAGTCCGCCTGAGACGATGCATTCCTGCACCGTCCAACCGGAATTGCTGCAAATGTGCTGCGCGTTTCTTTCGTCGTAAGCTTGGCAGGTCACAACGCTCCTGAGACGTCGCCGCGGATCAAAGCTCGCAGCAACACAAACCCGATAATAAGGCCCGGCACGATTGCCGGCGCCAAAATGAGCCATTCAATACCACGCATGGGGATGCGCTCCTATTCTGAATTAGTGCCAAGGCTTACGTACCTTGGCTGCCGGATACCGTCCGGACGTTTCCTTGGCCCGGAAATAGGCCGTGGGGGAAAGTCAAATTTCGCTTTGCCTTCCATATTCCATCGCATTTGGTACACTCTGGCAGGTGACCACATGGATAAAGCAGACTACCGCAGAGCATGGAAGGTCAAACGTAAGGCGAGAGGCCTGTGCTTCCAGTGCCCGGAGCCAGCCCGAAAAGGTAACAATTTGTGTGCAGAATGCATAAGCAAGGCGCGACCACATCAGCGTAAATCTAACCTTAAGCGCACGAGTGCACGCTTGCAGTGGCAGCGCACGAAGTCCGCAGAACGTAAAGCGATTGTGTTTGCGCATTACGGAAACAAGTGTGTGTGTTGCGGCGAGGCTGGCCAAGAGTTCTTGACTATTGATCATGCCGAACGCAACGGTAGCAGCGATCCGCGATGCCATTACCCAGGACAACCGAAGCGGTACCGTGTGACTGGTGGTCGGTGGTATCACGTAATCATTAAGCTGGGATTTCCCATTGACCTGCGACTGTTGTGTTGGAACTGCAACCATGCTGAGCACATTTATGGAACGTGCCCACATCAGCGCCCATAAGTCGCCGACCGCTTGCGGCATGTACTTGTCGGAAAGGGACTGCGGGAAAACTAAACCTGCTTGACTCATGTTCTTTCGCTCCTGCCTCTGGTAGAGGCTTTGTACTTCCCTAGGGCCCGCACGCGAACCCTAAGACTGCACAAAGGCTTTAGCTTTGCGAGACGACCGCATCCAACAAGGAACTACCAGTACTCGGCGCATCCCGGTAGGTTGTGGCGTATACCGCAGGATTGCCGACAGTGGCTTCCAAGAGCACACTCAAAGCCTGAGTCTTGAGTGCATCCCCTGTACCGAATACCGCACCTTGCGCGCGCACTTGGTCTACGCTCAACCCGTTTGTCTTTTCCGTCATGCGTCTCAATTGCTACCATCCCCTGCTCGCGGTTAAACGTCATGATGTCTTGCAGCGTCACGGGCCAATCCAGATGCGCAAGCTTCATAGCTTCCGCCCAGGTTGCGGCATTCTCGGTGCGCTGCCCAAGGTGATGCCAAGCAGCCTCGCGGCCGCCTACACAGAACATTGCACGTTCGCCATCAATTGTTGCCAGATTGTGAGCCATTGTTTTTCTCCTGCCCTTGGTGGGGCTTATTGAAGGGTTGAGCCCTTCCCACGCGCGTCCTGCATCCAACCTTGGACGCGCCTAGACTGGACTAACGCTGATTCTTTGCCGCGTCCTCGTACTGCGATTGGCCGTGAAGTACTTCGGATTCGGCTGGGGTATCGAAGTAGATTCCCTTTGCGTCCCCATTGTCCCAACACTCTACCGCGCGTACTTCAATCGCTTGGAAGCCAAGCTTTACCGTCAAGTCTCGCTCAAACAGCCCTAAAGCAATTTCGGCGGCTTCTCGAGTGCTGTAGAAGTTCCTACCTTGATTCGCAAACACTAGTGTGCGCAAACCATCTTTCCCTAAGTGCGTTAAAGTGAATTGGATCATTGGCTGCTCCTAGACGTTGGTTGCGTCTTGCATTGAAATTAAACGCAGTCCGTATAATTGTCAACGGAAATCGTACTTGACGCGTAAAATAAACTGCTCTACTCTCTAAAGCACCATGATTCAACAGGTTTCCATCCCTGCCTTCCGTTGCAACTGCGGTCACACTTGGCCCGCCAAAGGCCAGGAAGACCCCAAGCGCTGCCCTAGGTGTCAATGCAAGGCGAATGTTGTTAAAGGCCAACTCCGAGCTGGCAGGCCTGCTAAGGGCAAGACTAAGGCGACCGCTTCCTAAGCGCTGCAGCCTGACAAATTTGTCGCAGCGTCATAATTTCGGTTCACTGTGTCTCATAACTCCCTGACAAGTGTGGACAAAATGTCCCAGTTTGCGCCCATTAGCCAGAATCGGCACAGCGCGCCAGGTCGCCACTCGCCTGCCCGTGGAGCATCATACTTGCCGATCTGAGTTAAACTACCGTTCTATCAGTCACTTACAGAATCGCTGTAGATTCGCAGCCGATTCGCGGGCGATGCGCAAACCCACAACGCGGCCCGCGCCGGCGGACTCTCGTGGCCAGGAATGAATTGCGCTTTCTGGAAGCAGAGCATCGTACCCAGGAACTCGACCCCATGCCCCTTTTCCCTTCTACAGAGAAGCTGGGACTCCTACCCCCCTCCGTCCATTTGCCGTGCCACTTTTGGACTTCCTAAGTAAAGTAAGTGAATTGTATTGACAGCGGGGAGAATGGTGGTAAGTTGAGTAAGCGATGCCGAATTTGAATGTGGTGGTGAGTGAAGAACTGTTGAAGGCGATTAGGGTGAAGTGCGCAGAGGATGGGGTGGCGCAGAAGGATTGGGTGCCTGAGGTGTTGGGGAAGGCAGCGGGGGTGAGGGATGGATCAGGGAGAGCGGGGAAGCGAAGCGGAAAGGCTTTACGTGTACGCGTGGAACCGGATGGGGCGCAAGGGGGAATTGTGCCGAGTGTTGGTGAGGTCAACGATGAACAGTTGCGCGGTGGAGTTTCTGAAGGACGGGTACAGGGCAGTAACGAGCCGAAGCGCGTTGAGGAGAGTAAAGCCGGAAAAAGTTTAGACTGTCAGCGTTGTGGGAAGCCGACATTGAATTGGGGAAGCGGGCTAAGGCGGTGTGTGGTGTGTTCGGTAACATGGGGCGCAAATGGGAAGATGGTGGTGGCAACGCCGGTGAAGAGGTTGGCGGGGGTGGTGAATGGAGTTTGGTACAGCCGGGATGGGGAACAGCGTTGTAAGCATAGCCAGTTGGAGTGCAGGGCATGCGGGGGGACGAAGGGGGATGGCCGTGGCTGAATCGAGTATTGTGCAGCACTGGGAGTTGACGAAGCAGATGACGGACGAGGAGAAGCGGAAGTTTTTTGATACTGCGCGAGCACGTAGGTTGGAACAAGACCGGGCCAAGGGCGGCCATTTGGCAAAAGATGGAACGGTGTGCGGGGATGGGCTGCTTTACCATCCTGGGTGTACGAGTCCGGGTAAGGGCAAGTGAGGAGTTTATGTTCCCGGTTTTCGAAGAGCAGCAGGACGAGACCTACAGGCGGATTGGCTGGAGGGAAGAGCCTGCGCTTGAGGACGAGGTGTTTGAGATGCTGTTGAGGATGCCAGAGACGTGGGAGGAATTGGCGCAGTGATTCAAATCACAAAAGTTATTCAGCCAGAGCGCGGGTCAATCACTATGGCTAGGTGCGTCAGTTGCGGCGAGGTCCTGATCCAGCTTGATGAGGATAGTGAGCGCCCGAGCGAAGGCGATCTCTGGGTTTTCGAAATCAATCATGCGAAAGAGTTTTCGAAGCGGCGTCCCTACTTCGCCGACACGGTAAGCCGATGAGCGATACCAACCAGCAGGAAAACGATACAGGGCCAGTGATCGGCCAAAGCATCATGCCGGAAGCGGCGGAGGATGACGTCCACCACGCAACCATCACCGGCGTGCGATTGCTTCGCAAGGATGACGGGCGCTGCTTCTTCATTATAAAAGTTTCCAGCCACGACAAGAACTATGTGAATACCTTGGACCTGCAGATTCCCAACGGCTTTGATGATGGCGTTGCCGAAGGCAGTAAGTTCGATCCCATGAAGCTGCCTGAAGACGATGAGAACGGGCGCCAGCAGAGTCTCTACCGCGTGAATTTCGCCAACCGCAAGAACGATGCCTGGCTGCAGCGTCTCGTCTTTGGGCCCTATTCCCTGGCACGAAAATTCGGCAAGAAATCAACGGAACTCGACATCATTCTAAAACCGCAAACGCTCGAGGACTACGCGCACAACCTGCATGAGATGCTGAGCGGAGTAGAATGCCTCATGATGCAGCGCGGCGGGAAGATTTGGAATCTCGTGGCGGAGACGGACGACTTCAAGGATGCGAAGTGGAAGGGGTACAAATTCGCGTGGGAGAAAAACTGACGAAATGAACGATACGATTGATCGTGAACCGTACGGAAATCCTCGCTACCACGAGCACATATCGATCACAGCGTTCTTGTATTCCCCCGGGGCCGCGATGGCTGGCAACGTTCCAGTCTCGGCAGAGACAAAGCCGCAGTGGGGCGGCTGTGAAGTCCTTCATCGACTCTACTCTCCCTACGTCATCGAACTGATTCTGCTGGATCCACCAAGATTTGTGAGTGTTGTGCGCGAACTCCCGCCGTTCGTCCAAGATTGCGTCTTCCAGTTCTACTTCCTCGGCCGCCTGCCGGCGCAGATAGGGTTTCTGCTAGGCTCCCATCGCAATTTCGTGCAGCGCGCACTCGCGCTCTCGGAAAAGGCCATCATCGCCAAGGCCTGCGGCGTCGAGCCGGAAGGGATTGATGAGGTTTGGGCGGAAATGAAGAGGCTGAACCACCAAAGGCGACGCGATGGCGTGCAACTCAAGGTGAAGGCGCCCGTCAGTCTAGGGAAATTTGTAGTCAAGCTCGAGGATTCTGCGTTTCCTCAGTTTTTCCCTCCGCGGGAATTGAACGGATCGATTGTCAGGGCGATGTGAATGTTGATTGAGCAAGGGGAAGTTGAGAATTTAGGCGAAAAGCCGTGGGCTGGCATTGAGTTGACCAGCGACACACGCATCGAAGAAGCTGTCCTGCACATTGGGACTTGGGCTAGGCAGTTTTTGAAGGGCGAGCCGTTCCAATTGCTGTTTCCCATCCAAACTCGCGATCTCGGCGGCGTAACAATGCTGTCTCCCTACCTGATGGCGAGAACTCTGGACTTGAAGAAGCTGAAGAAGATCGGCTCGATCCGCGGCGTGCAGGGTTTGGAGTGCGATGAGCGTGGCCGGGTGTTTGAGATTGACAACACGTTCGTCCAGCAGGTGCGAGAGCGCGCCGAGAAGGCCCAGCAGTCGTGGAGTGAGGGAATTTCGGTAGGATCATTCGTCCGGTGCCTAGTTGGGAGCGGCCGGATGCTCTGCGGCAACGTGGAATGGCGGGATGAGACGCACGCTCGAGTCCGTGTTGAGCTTTTGAGCCGGGATATCGTGGTCACCTGTCCGATTCGGACGCTGTTGAACCTTGGGGATGTTCCAGAAGAGAAGCGCACATATTTTTACGTGCCGGGGTTGCTGTGAAGCCGTACTACGAACATGCCGGGATAACGATCTACCATGGTGACTGCCGGGGTATTCTTCCCGCGATCGACAACTCAGCGCCGATTTTTGCCGATCCTCCTTACGGAGAAACTAGTCTTGAATGGGACACATGTTGCGAAGGTTGGCTTCATGGCGTGACGTCGACGTGCCTCTGGTGTTTCGGGTCATTCCGGTTTTTCATGGCAAATGCTGCCGAATTTTCAATTTGGGAATTTGCGCAGGATGTTGTCTGGGAGAAGCAAAACGGGAGCGGTTTTACTGTCGATCGATTTAACCGAGTCCATGAACTGGTTACTCAATGGTATCGCGGAAAATGGTCAGATCTGCGTCACGAAGTTCCCCGCTCGCCTGTTAAGAACTGGAAGCGTGCCCATAGAACAGAAAATCGTGGTGCCACGCCACATCGTGGAGGAATAACCACTGCGCCTTGGCAAGATGATGGATTTCGATTAGAGAGATCCGTGATTTACGAGCGCAATTGCCACACTCCCAGCGGAGCGGAGCACCCGACACAGAAACCGATCCAACTTCTACAACGCCTTATTTCTTACTCAGTGCACGAAGGAGAAGTAGCGATCGACCCCTTTATGGGCAGCGGTACAACGCTCCTCGCGGCAAAACAAATAGGCAGGAAGGCCATCGGAATCGAAATCGAGGAGAAATATTGTGAGATAGCGGCAAAACGGCTTAGCCAAGAGGTCTTTGATTTCGCATGAGGATAGCTCTCGTCACTTCTCTCGAAGGCAAGGGGCTCCAAGTCGATGCCGAACTCGTGCAAGGCCTCTTGCAAACGTGGGGGCACGAGGCAGAATTGATTGCCTACGATCAACCGTGGCCCGGCGGCGAGTTTGATCTTGGAATCTGCTTCGAAGTAGTCGTTCCTAACCTTTTTGCACAGATACCGCGCTGGTTCTGGTTCCCCAACTGCGAATGGCTCAAGCCGGAGATGGTAAAACCGGCACAGAAGTTCGATTTGATCCTCGCGAAGACGCGCGCGGCCGAAACCTCACTCCTCCAGTCCTTCCCCAACGTGGTTTACACCGGATTCCTGACGCGAGACCAATATGACGGCACCGTGGCGCGAGAAAAGCGGTTTTTACACATTGGCGGGGCCGGAGGTTACCGGAATACGCCTGCTGTGATTGCCGCCTGGCGCGAATATCGCTATTGGAACGGAACTGAGGCGGAAAGCGCAGAATTGACGATCGTGAGCCGGTCGACGACGGTCACTTTCGAGGAAACGCCGGGAATCACGTTCATCAAACGCGCGACCGACGAAGAAATCAAGCGTTTGCAAAATTCTCACCTATTTCACCTCTATCCGAGCGCGGCAGAGGGCTGGGGGCACGCGCTGCACGAGGCTGAAGGCGTTGGAGCCATTCTTCTGACGGCCGATGCCGCTCCAATGAACGAAATCGACGCTCCATTCTTCATTCCCGCGACCAAAATCAGGCAGGAGAACCTCGCGACACTCTACAGCGTGAATCCGGCGCATATCCGCGAAGCCGTGCCGAAGATGATGGCGCAGACACAGGTGGAAATCGAAACTCGGCAGTGGGCGGCACGCGATCGCTTCGAAATGGGCAATGCGGAGTTCACGAAGCTGTTTTGGCCGCTGTTGGCTGCGCCGGTCCCAACGAGCAAGACGAAGCCATGCAAGTATGGTGATGTCACCTGTCCATGTCAAGATGGAGACCCATGCCACTATGAAGGGGAAAACCCGATGACGCCTCCGCGCAAGGAAGCGCGCACACAGAAGGCTCGCATCGCCCTACTCGGCAACTTTGGTCCCCCGCACTCGACAGAGAACGATTTAGCGTGGACGCTGCGTGACATGGGACATGATCTTCTGAAGTTTCAGGAAAACAAAGTTATGACCGAGCAGATTCTTGAGGACTGCAAGCAATGGGGCGTGGATCTTCTCTGTTTCGTGCATACCCACGGCTGGAACACGCCTGGTGTCATGTCGCTGGACGAACTATGGCAGCAGTTGAGACGTCATGGAGTCAAGACGTGTTCTTTTCACCTTGATAAATATTGGGGGCTAAACCAGAACGACCATCGCGAAGATTTAATAGGGCGGCACGCCTTCTGGAAAACTGATGCCGTGTTTACTGCCGATGGCGCGGACCATCCATGGCCGAAGAGATTGGTCAACCACTATTGGCTCCCGCCTGGAGTCGTAGGCCGCGATTGTATTCCGGGACAGTACCGGGATGATCTGGCAGTGGACGTTGGATTCGTCGGGGCCCGTTCGTATCACCCAGAATATCCCTTCCGCGGAGAACTGATTTCATTTCTGGAGCAAACTTATGGAGATAGGTTCCGTATCTTCAGTGGTTTTCGCGGACAAGTGCTCAATGATTTGTATGCATCCATGAAAATATGTGTGGGCGATTGTTGTTTTTCTGGAGAGCCTAATTACTGGAGCGACCGGCTTCCAGAAGCGTGCGGACGCGGAGCATTTTTATTGCATCCACAAATCGAAGGCATGTGTATTCCTACAGCTACATATGTTCCTCGAAGCTTGGACGATCTTCGCCAAAAGATAGACTATTATTTGGAACATGATGAGGAACGTGAGTTGATCCGCAAGGCTGCACATAAGCATGTTGCGGAACATGATACTTATCACAACCGGATGAAAGCCCTTCTGGAAATTACGGGAGTCTCATGAAAACGAACGTGATCTGGTACCCACACGATAGAATCACCTGCTCGGCAGCGACGATGTTCAACGAGATGCTTGATCTCTACGACGTCAATCACTGCAACGGTTTCGGCAACGTCCCTTTGGATGCTCGCGGAGCCGTCATCGTATTCCACGGCCAACAGAACGCACAGAAGCCGAACATCGGTGAGCGCCTGACGCGATATTCAAAAGAACTGGACTGGGTGATTTGGGTGTCGATCGGAGATGAAGGATGCGACTTCCCCTACGGTGACTTTGACCATCGGCGCCAGTATCTCTGGGTCCAGACGCCAAAGCCCGGCAAAGTGGCCGCGGATCGCTACTTAATCGAGGGCTACCATCCAAATACGCGAGTATTGCTGGCAAGAGTTCAGGATTCGCCGCGGACCTTGGATTGGTTCTTTGCTGGGCAGATTAACCACGAGCGCCGCCAACAGTGCAGCGATGCTCTCAGGAGCGTTCCTAATGGGCTGCTGATAGGAACTGAAGGATTTATGCAGGGAGTCTCTCAGGAAGAGTATTACGACCGAATGAAGCAAGCCAAGATCGTTCCGTGCCCAGCCGGGCCTCTGACGCCGGACAGCTTCAGGTTCTGCGAAGCACTTGAGGCCGGCTGCATCCCGATTCTGGACGCCTACAGTCCAGATCACATCCCTAACTACTGGGATATGGTCATCCCTGGGCATCCGTTCCGAGTAGTCGAAGACTGGAGCATGCTACCGCAGGTGATGGATGAGATTCTCGCGGACTACAGGCAAAATCTGCGGCGTGCGGAGTACTGGTGGCATTACGAAAAGCTACGCTTTAGGCAGTGGCTGAAGCAGGACATGGATTCCTTATGAGAATTTGGATGGCTATCAAGCTACGCGACATGGCGTTCTGGTTGTTGGGTTATAAAAGTTTCGGGGGCGCCAATTATGTCCCTGGCATTGATGACGAGTGTATTGTCTTTTATGGACGAAAGAGATGAATCGTCTCTGTGAACTCGCCTTAAAGTACGGCACTGACAAGACCCCATACTGGAACAACTGCACCGGCCACTGCTACACGCCGTTCTACGAGGACTTGCTGCGCGGGCGGGAGATCAAGAACATCTTGGAGATCGGAATCTGCACTGGCGCTAGCCTGCGCATGTGGGAAGAGTACTTTCCGGAAGCGAAGATTTGGGGCATTGACATTGATCCGAATGTGCTTTTCGATACGGATCGTATCAAAACGTTTCAGTGTGACGCAGGAGACGAAGATGACCTCATGAAATTTGAGGAAAGTGTTGGCTTGGATTGGGCGGACTTTGACTTAGACCTGATCATCGATGACGGATCGCATCTAGTCAAAGATCAAATTATTGCTGCGCGCTGGATGATTCCGACTCTGTCGGAGAAGGGCCTATACGTGATCGAAGACGTCCAGCAGGGTACAGAGGAAGAAATCGCGTCCAAGATTGGATGTCAGCACCACATCGTCTATCCGACGTCGAATGTGGCACCGCATCGGTCGGACGATTGCTTGATCGTCGCTTGGAGAACGGAATGACGGGCGCCGATTTGCTGTCAATCGCGATACTAGCTCTGGTTGCTAGTTTGATGTTGTGGCTGTCAGAAAAATCGGAGGATGAATGAACGAGCCGACGAAGCCCGAAGTCTGCATTGCTACCTCCACATGCCCGCGTCCGGATCGCTGGCGCTGCTACGACGATCAGGCGACGGAGGTTGAGGTTCTCGACTTCCTCTATGCGCTAGTGGTCATGCTAAAGCCGGATCGCGTGTTGGAGACAGGTTGCTACTACGGGTATGGAACAGAGCGCTTGGCGCGTGGATGTCGAGATAATGGATTCGGCACAGTTCTGACCTGCGACGTTGGTTCGGACCCAGTTAATAAAACGATTGCTCGCCTAACCGAGAACGGTTTGATTGCTCACGCAATAGTTTTGCAGTGTACGGGGCTTGCCTTAATCGAAATGGATATTCCAGGAAATATAGGACTTTCCTTCCTCGATTCCGGTCCCGACGAGAACCGCGTTGACGAACTCCGCGCCGTGTTGCCGAAGATGACGCCGGGCGGAGTGATTGCTATCCACGACACAGGCATCCACGGATTTTTGCGCGAAAAGTACCTTCCCCCGGCGCTGCGAGAACTCGGCCTGCAATTCATTTTCTTCGATACACCGAGAGGCATCACCCTCTGCCGCAAGCAGCCGGAGATTTACCCATGAAGAATGCAGGAATGTTGCTGAATACAGTCGCTTGGGTCACAGACCGCAAGTCGGTTCTCTACTGGATTGAAAAGGAAATTGACCAACTTCTTGATGGTTCAACCACGGGCTGCTTCATTGTTAAGCTGAAGGGGCCGATGAGCAGTGATGAAGTAGCGGCAGAGGAAATCACATGATCCCTGTGACCGTGATAATCACCACGTCGCCCCGCCCGAGTCACCCGAGCACGCGCATCATCGACGAGACGATTGCCAGCGTGCGTGAGCATTTTCCGGATGTGGGAATCGTGATTACCTGCGATGGGCCGATTGAGTACGGTACGCCATACAATGATTTTTTCCGTCAAATAGTAACAAGACGCGATCCTGTCTTCGCGTCTCTGGGTGGCCATATTCATCAGAGCGGCATGATGAATATGGCGCTCGATGTCATAAAAACCCCATTGATTCTCTATGTCGAGGACGATTGGAGCATCCTGCCAAATATCGAATGGGAGGCCCTAGCCAAGACGATTCTCGATGGAGCGGCCAACTACATCCGCCTCTATGCCGCCAAGCGTATCCATCCCTGCCATGAGCCGATGATGCGCGAGCGCCTTTATCTCAATGGCGTGCCCTTCGTGAAGACGGTGCAATTCTCGGCCAATCCGCACCTGGCTTCGACAAAGTGGTATCGCAAGATCGAAGAGCAACATCTTCGCGGGAAGTGCGATTACATCGAGAACATTTTGCACGGCCCAATTGGCGGAGCGCCGTGGGAAGAGTACAAGCTGATGATCTACAACCCGGAATTTGGGGATTTCAATCGTGTTCTACATTTGGACGGAGACCAACCGTGAGTGATGTAAAAATTGTTGTCCTCAGTCGGTACGCCGACCTGTTCACTGGGTTCTATAACAACGTGAATTTGATGGAGCCGCGCACCGGCAAGCTGCTCGTTAGAGACGGTGACGAGATTGATTACGACTCCTTGCGCCTATCTGGTGGCTGGGATGTGTGCTTCGGGAAATCTCCATTCGTCTATGCCGCAAACGTCAACCACGGCTGGGACGCATACTGGAAATCTGATGTTATCCTCTGCGGCGACGATATCCGGTTCGATGAACCGTTCGTCGAGAAACTTCAGTATGCAGCCTATTCCGATGAGAAAGTAGGTGTGTCCACAGTGCAGCTCTGGGGGCAGAGCCCCTTCGTTTGTGGATATTTTAAGCGCCACATCATCAACGCAGTCGGGCCCATGGACGAACGCTTCACCGGTTATGGTAAGGACGACGTTGACTGGTGCCGTCGAATGGAAGACCTGGGCTATGTGACGTTGCCCACGGAGATCAAGGCCAGGCACTCGGGAGGCACATCATTCGTCCGCCGCGCGAAGGAATTGGGTACGAGCATGGAAGCGCTGTGCAACACAAACAACGAACTCTACGATGAAAAATGGACACCAAAGACTGTGTAGCGCCTGCGGGAAGAGGCCGCCAAAGTATCGGCATCTGTGCCTCGATGGGAAGACTCGCCTCAAGTCGCGAGACAATCATGATCTCTGCTTGGAATGCTTTCGAGATGAGAAGAATCGGCAACGGGAGGCAGAGTGCGCGAAATGAAGTTTTACACCTATCTCTGGCTGCGTGAAGACGGGACGCCCTATTATGTCGGGAAGGGGAAAGATCGACGTGCATTCAAATCTAGGAGAATAGGTGATGCACCTCCTAGGGATCGCATTATCATAGAAGAGTTTTTCAATGAAGAATCTGCTTTCGAAGCAGAAAAATTCCTGATTTCGTATTACGGTCGTGAAGATATGGGATTGGGGTGTTTATTAAATTTAACGGATGGTGGTGATGGTATGGACAATCCCTCCGCCGATACTAGAAACAGAATGAGATTAGCTCACGAGGGGAAGTCTCTTTCTCGGGAGCACGTACTACGCGTAGCTGAAAGCAATAGGGGTAAAAAACGATCAAAAGAATTCTGTGAATTTCAAAGTCGATTGCACAGCGGACAAATAATAAGCGATTCTCATAGGAAGGCAGTAAGTGAGTCAAATAAGAGACGTGTGGTTTCCGAAGAAACACGTAAGAAAATAAGCCTTGTTCATCTTGGAAATAAGTACATGACGGGCAAGGAATTGTCGGTTGTAACTAGAACAAAAATGAGCGAATCTCACCGTAAGAGGTTTGATAACGCGAGAGGATGGAAATTTCATAAAGGTAGAAATAAACCATATCAGGCGATCATATCTGTAGTGGGAGTCAGCAAAAGCTTGGGTTACTTTTTTAGTGCTAACGATGCCCACGTTGCATATCGAAAGGCGGTCGAATGCGCGAGATAATAATTGTTCCGACTTTTCAGAGGAGCGAATTGTTATATTGCTGTTTAGAGGCTATTAGGCAAGCCGATCCTATTGCGGAGGTGCACGTTTTCCCAGACCGTGGAACCAAAGAACTCGATGTCTGCAACAAGTTCGGGGCCACTCACCATTTGACTTTTGTCCACGGATACCACGGGAACTCGTTCAATGTCTGCGAGGCCTTGAAGTGGGCTTCGACTCAGGCTCCGGCGACGGTTTACGTTGTTGAAGACGACGCAATTATCGACAAAACGTTCTTCTCTTGGTGCCGAACGGCCTTAGTGAAATTCCCACAAGCTTTCGCCGCTTGTGGCTGGAAGTATTCTCCCGATGCCATTATCGGCACGTGGTCTGCGCCGGACATGTTGCTGGCGTGGTATCTATCGGTCTGCGCAGCCCTTCCGTGGTCATCGGTCCAGAGCATTGCCCAGCACGCCCGACCCGATTACTACGAGAACATGAAGGACTACCTCGACAAGGCCTATCCGACTTCAACCAAGCGCGGGACTCAGCATTTTGAGCAGGACGGTCTCTGCTATCGCGTTATGGAATCCGAGTCAAAGCGCTGTGTCTGGCCGCGCCTGCCACGCGCGACCCACGTTGGCTACCATGGATATCATCAAGGCGGAAAGGCCCTAGAGGGCACGTTTGAAGAGCGCGTGTATCTCACGAAGCTGGCGATCAAGAAACCGGGAATCCTCGCAACGTTGATGAATGGCGGATCGACTTTGCGCATGGGAAGATGTTCGACTTGTAAGGCGTTGCTCGCGGTCGACCGGCAAGACCTGACGGCAATATGCTCTGAATGTTTTCACTCCAAGCATCCCAATCTTGCGGTTACGTCGGATTCTCACTACTATCTTGGCAAGGGAGCCTAATGGCGAAACGCATCGAACTCACTCGCGAAGAGTATCGGAAGAAAACAGGGATCACTCCACAGCCGGATTCAATCGGAGCCATCTTTTGCAACGCGGCCCGCGATCGCGTATTGATTGAGTTTGTCTTCAAAGATGGCTCTGAAAGAGACGACCTTGAGCGTCTCGGCCGCTTGGTGGACCCGCGATGAACCTGACTGCGGCACAAGACGAAATGCGCTCGCGCGCGGTCGGTAAAGAAGTGCAACTCAATAAAGCAGGACGGCGCTGGGGTGGAGACAAGGGCGGAAGGTATAGGTTGGACATGGAGCCCTCCGATCCGCTCTACGAGATGCTCCCGGTGCCGGAAAAGATCGAAGAGCTGAAGTGGAAAGCGCCCAAGGCATACGAGATGCCGCTTACCATGCGTAGCACTGGCATCCAGGAATCGCTGAAGTTGTCCCACTCCACGATCGTGCGCCAGTTTCTTTTGGACGAACGCAAGTCTCAATGCGATCGCCAGGGCCGCAACCGATTCTTGCAGCTCCTCATGAGACTGCATGAGATTGGCATGAGTAAGAGTCCGCAGGCTGTAGCGGCAATCAATGCGCTTTTGGATCGCGGCTTCGGAAAGATTAAGCCGAGCGATGAGGAAATAGAACTGAACAAGAACCGCGGCTACAAGGTAGTCCACATCCACAGCGTGCAGGGGAATATCCCGGTCGAATCCGATCAGCCTGCCTTGCCGCCAGCCCCTCAGTTTCTTGAGGCAGAATTTGGAGAGCGAGAATGAGCGGCGGAAGCTATATCGCAACGAAAGACGAACTGAAAAGTGTTGCTCTGGATACCGAAGCGGGAATGGATGAACTCCGGGCGGCGCACAACAACAATGCGGCTGTCTTGAATCTGCATCGGTTTCTGCTCGAGAAATTCATCCCTGCCGGTCTTCTGGAATCTGCGTGCAACGAATGGCACGCCATTCAAATGAAGATGATTGAAGAGGAGCGCGCAAAGGCCAATGGCCCTCACGCTCAAGCCTAAAGAACTCAAAATCGAGTACGCCTTCCAAGAGTCTCAGACGAGGCTCTTTAAGTATGTCAGCAGACAAGGCCATTCCTACCTTCAGCACATTGCTCCTCAGGACCTAGAAGTTGGCGGCCAGCGCAGCGGAAAAACCACTGGCGCCCTGATGTTTGGCATCATCAACTACTGCCTAGCCTTTGCCCATTGTGACATTCTCGTTCTCCGACGCACGATCCCAGAACTTGACGCCGGCGTCATCCAGGACTTCAAGAAGTTCGTTCCAGAAGAGCTTTATGATTTCAATCACACAACGCGCATTGCTAGGTTCAAAGAGAATGGCTCCAGAATCGTCTTCGCCGGTTGCGCGAATAACGTAGAGCGCGACATTGAGCGGTACCTGGGCCAAGCCTATCCCTACATTTTGGTCGATGAATGCGCGCAGTTTAGTCCTGACGTGTGGCAGCGTCTCTATGCCCGTAACTTGGTGAATGCGGCTTGCGAACCCGATAAATTTGGAAATCTTCCGATACCGGAAATCGTAGGCTGTACGAACCCGATTGGTGCGCACTGGGCCTTCTATCACACGCAGTTTGTGCTCAAGGAACCGATGGAGCGCGAAGAGGGGGCACGCAAGGCCAAAGATGGTTCTTGGTGGGTGCTGGATGCTGGTGAGTGGCGCTGCATCTACAATCCCAAGGATTACGCCTCGAATCACACAACTGTCTTCGACAACGCCGCCTATCTAAAGCGTGATCCAGGCATCGTGAACCGTCTGCGAGCTCTGCCGAAGGCGAAGATGAACAAATTCCTGCTTGGTCTAATGGATCGGCAGGAAGGGCAGTATTTCGATTGCTGGAGCGATGATTATCATGTCATCGACCTACGCGAAGACCCGGAAGCAATCATTTGGCAGGATTGGCAGCCTGTCTGGGGTGGTCAGGACTGGGGCGTCGGCCACTGGAATGCTTTCTATCTATTCACGAAGGCGCTGGTGAGGCGATCGATCGGCGATGATTATCTGACCAAAACCGTGTGCTTCAAGGAAGTGGCGCCGGAGACCACCGGGCACACGAACATCGCTTTTGCCGACATGATTCAGGCGGCAGCTTTTTACCCTAAGCTTCCGGAAGAGCATCCGCAGCATTCTCGTATCTCAGGCAAGCCGTGTAAGGTTCGCGCCATCTACTTCTCTCACGAAAAATTCTCGCGAGTGATGGAAGCGCACTCGCCGGCAGACGACTACTCAAGACTGCTTCGGGCACGCGGCCTGCCGCCGGTATCGCGTGGAACCACGGATCGTATTGGCTCGGCATCCTATACGTACAATCAATTAAAAATCGGCCGTCTCGTTGTACTCAAAACCTGTGCTGGCATAATCCAAGCCTTCCCGCAGCTCATGCGGAATCCGCAGGAATTGGATGATGTTCTCAAAACGAACACTAAGGCTGACGACCGCTACGACGGATTCCGGCTCGGTCTCTATGGTGAATTCAAGGCTCGCGGAACTCCGGAGATCGAAGCCGTCAACGAGTTCGAGAAGAACATGGAACCACTCGCGCGCTACATCCACGCCCACAAGAAGAAATACGAACTCGCGCACGCGAAGGATTCGTTTAGACAAAAAGAGGTGCCTCTATGGCAGGCGAAATTGCAGTAAGCGAAAAAATCAGGATGTTCTTTCGGCAGTTACTCGGTTCCAGGATGGCATCGCATCTTGAGGACGAGATGGTGCGCTTGCGCGGTGACTATGAAGTACGCTTGCGTGAGCGCGAGCAGTACATTTCCGATCTGAAAGAGGAAAAGCAGTCACTTCAGCGTAAGGTTTCGGAGTACGAACTGATCTTGATTCCGCTGACATCGGGTAACCTGCTTGGAGCTCCCAAGGGACCGCGTCCAGTCTTCGAGGATGTGGCACCTACTAATTCGTGGAAAGCCGAGCAGGATCGTTTCTATAAGCAGCAAGAGGAAGAAGCCGCGCAGGAAGCGGCTAAGGCTCAAGCGCAATAGTGGCATCTGGGGCAACGATAGAGAGTCTCCGGAGGAATCATGATGCAAGCCAGCGACGGAAAACAGTTCGGTAATAAATTTCGGATGAAGCGCTACGAGAGCGCGCACAGCGGGAAGCCTGCCGGCCCCCGCGCTGAGGCCAATGCGATGAATGCTGGCCCGCATGAAGGTCCCGAAGGCGGCGTGGTGGATGAGGCCAACGGTGCGAATCCGGAGCAGATGGCGAGCGAGCACGGCCCGGCACATGAAGTCCACATTACTCACGATCACGAAGGCGGAAAACACCACGTCCACGTCGTTCATGGCGACGGGCACGAGCACCATTCCGATCATCCCTCCGCCGACCACGCGCATCATCACGCCGCGGTATCCGCTGGCGTCATGGCTCCGCCGATGGAAAAAGAGGAATCCGAGCACGAACCTGCCGGCGAAGATCCATATGAAAGCGAGCCCTTGGACTAATGCCATCCGTCAGCCAAGCGCAAGGGCGCTTCTTTCGGTGGGCTGAACATGATCCTGCGCAGGCCAAGAAAGAAGGCGTCGATATGACACATGAGCAAATGCACGAATTTGCTGTGACGCCGGATGCGGGCCTGCCGGAACGCAAGACCAAGAAGTTCTCCCACGCCAGTAAACGGAGCCAGTGATGCCGTCAGGGGTTTATGTTCGAAAAGAAAGCGTATTGCAAATGCTACGCACTAGAGTCAAGTTAATAGCTGGCACTGGCGCAAGGCCTAAGCAGACGCATTGCCAAAACGGGCATGCTCTCATAGACGGCAATCTTTATTGGAAGAAAAACGGTAAAGCCCGCTGTTGTAAGACGTGTGTTCTAGCGAAAGGCAAAAAGAAAAGAGAACTTTTCCCTGATGAAGAAAAGAAGCACGCTCGCCGGAGTAGGCTCTTGCGAAATGGTTGGACCCCCGAGGAATATATTGTTGCTTTTGCTCTTCAAAACGGGGTTTGTGCTATTTGTAAAAAAGCTGAGACGGTTGGCTATAACTTACGTGCGGACCATGATCACGCTACCGGAAATAAAAGAGAACTATTGTGTCACCGTTGCAATGCAGCGATAGGGCTTCTTCGAGAGCATCCGGAAATTTGTCGAGCGGCAGCTGATTACATAGAAAAGCACAAATAGATGCCAGACACCCTCGAAGAGCGCCCCGCCGAACTGCCTGCGGGCGATCAGGAAACAGAACTTGAACAGAAAAAAGACCCATCTTTTGACGAAATCGGGCGCTATTGTGCCTTCGATTGGGTGCCAGAACCGCACTATCTATCGAACGACAAAGTTTGGATCCCCGAACTCTTTCAGGACGATCCAGATAATCCCCGCGATATCTCCCCACTCTCAGAAGACGCTCGTAAAGCCCTTTTAGAGATCGACCAGATTGCCGCGAAAACTGATGTCTCCCCCCGGCGCATAGAAATCGAGTGCGCATGGCGTGCGAATCACTATCAAAGGGGCTACCAGTTCCTTCTTCACCATCGGAACGGTGGATTCACGCTGCCCGGAAACGGCAGTCCATTCTCGGCCGCAAATCAGCAACTCCTTTCGCACACTTACCACACGAACATCTACGGTGAAAAAGGCGAGATCATCATTGCGGCGCTCTCGCGCGAAGTCCCGCGGGTAGAGTTCTTTCCGGCCAATCCCGAGCACGGGCCGGATCAGGCCATGGCTTCGGTCGCCGAAGACCTGAAGGACATCTGGGCCAAGAACAACAACCTCCAGTCCATCCTTCAGGATGCAGCTTCGCTCTTTTGGACGGACGATCGGTGCCTTTTCTGGACGCGCTACGAGCTCAATGGCGACGAATATGGTTATGAAGAGGAAGAAGAGCCTACCGTACCTGAAAACGAGATCATGCCGCCAACCACGCCCACGGAGACGGCGGGCGCCGAAGAATATCAGGACAGCAATGACTCACCGCTGAAATCGGCCACGCGGAAGCCCCGCGGCCGAGTGCGCACGACTGCCATGGGCAAGCTGGACCACCAAGTCCCGATTTACGTTGATGGTCAGTTCCAGATGGGCACAATCACAATTTTCGAAGACAAGGATCTGGCGATTGCAAAGGCCCAGTTCCCATGGATGAAAGACAAGATCAAGGGTGGCGGCGACGGCGTAGGCGAGGTTGAACTGGGGCGCATCGCCCGCGAGAATGTCCGACAGGCGGTTCCCGGGCAGTACGTGACCGGTGATTCTCTCAACCGGCATTCCGTCGTGAAGCACACCTACATCCGCCGCGCCATGTTCTTTGACGATTGCGTGAAAACCCAGGAAATCCGGGAAGAACTGCTCGAGAAGTTCCCCGATGGCGCGTTGCTCGTCAAAGCTGGACCTGATTTTGCGTTCGCACGCAACGAGGGCATGGATGACCATTGCAGCATCGGTCATCCTTTCCCCGGAAAAGGCCAGAACCGGCGCGCCCTGGGCGACTCCTTGCTTCCGATTCAGGATTATGCAAACGAACTGATTTCATTGGCGCTGGACTTCGCCAAGCGAACTATCGCGAAAAAGTGGATGGATTCGGAGACTTTCAACGTCGAGGCGCTCAAGAATCAGACAAACGTGCCAGGTTCGATCGGCCCATTTAGTCGTGTGCCCGGCGTCGGCATTGATCAGCTTATCTTCATCGAGCCAACCCCGACCCCACAGCCGTGGCTGATCACTTTCATTCAGTGGGTAGTCACCAGTTTAGCCGAGCAGATTTCCGGCGCGCTCCCTTCTCTATTCGGTGCCCAGATCAGTGGACAGGTAGGTTCTGAAGGTGTCGCTACACAGCGTGACCAGGCCATGCAGCGTCAGGGATGCCCTTGGAACTCCGTACAGGCCATGTTTGCCTCCGCGGCGCGCCAGGCGGCCATGCTGATGGCTCGCTGCACCGCCAAGGACATCAATGATGTGGTTCCCGGCAAGGGAAAGATTTCGATCAACGTCAACAGCCTCAAGGGAAATGTGCTGTGCTTTGCCGAGCAGAATCCAGAGTTTCCGGAAAGCTGGTCGCAGAAGGAAACGCGCATCATGTCGGTAGTTGACAAGGCCCTAGCATCGCCGGGATCGGAATTCTCGAAACTCGTGTTGGATCCGAAGAATCTCAAAGCCATCCGCTCGGCGGTACGCCTCAACGACTTCACCATCAAGGGATCGGCGTCAGTCGAGAAACAAGAGGCGGAGTTCGAAATCCTGCTTCGTTCCGGCCCGCGCGATAACCCGGCCAAGATGAAGATTCAAGCTGCCATAGAGCAGGCCAAGGCCGGCGCGCTACAGCACATTGCCGAATCTCAGCAATCTGGCCAGGAACCGCCTCCAGACGTGCAGCAGCAAGTCCAGCAGGCGCCACAGATGATCTCCTTCTTGGAGCAGCAAGCACAGCAGATGCCGGATCAACTTTCCACGGTGCCGGTACGCGGCGATGGTTCTGAGGATGACGACGTGGAAGCCGGGCTTTGCTTCGATTGGATGAACTCGGCAGATGGGAGGAAATACGAGAATGGTGACCCAGGGCAAAAATTGGCGTTCGCGAACGTCCATTTGCACTGGAAAGAACACAGCGATTCTGCTAAGAAACAGGCGGCCGCAGCCGCACCACCACCTCCGCCACCGAAGGTCAGTTTTTCAGTGGCGGCAGACAAGGAACCACCGAACGTACAGGCGGCCATTGTTGCGGCAGGAGGTATTAAATCCAGTCCAGCGGAGTTCGCACAGCATCAAGAGACGCAGGCAAATATCGACATCCAGAAGAAGGTGATTCCGGACACCGTGTATTTGCAAGGTCTCCACAAAGAACCGCAGTAGGGTTGCATCTGTGGGAAGGATAGCGGGGCAACCCGCTAATTCACGGGCCTAGCCCGATAGGAGTCTCCAGATGGCCTCAGGTGACGTTTCCGCCCTTCTTGACATAGCCGGTTCCGCTCCACAGGTTGACCCAGCCCCAGTAGACACCCCCGATATAGCACCCCTCGAAGAAACTCCTGAGTCAACGCCTGCCGATGGTGCGCAGCCAGAAGCCGCCGAAAGCACCGAAAAGCCAATCGACGCGCGCACGAACCCAAAGGCGATTCGGGAAGCGCTGAAAACCCTCCGCGATTCATCTCCGGAAAACGCGCCAATCGCCCGCGAATTGAACAACATAGTGGGGAGGCACGCTGCCTACAAGGCGGAATTCCCGACCGTGGCCGAAGCGCGCGACGCCAAAGCTCTCCTGACGGCAGTTGGGGGCAATGAGGGGCTTGCGCAGCTCCAGGCGACGATCAAAGACGTGGGCGAGACGGACGCCGCGCTCTATGCCGGCGATCCGAAGGTTCTCGATAACCTGATCGAGGACATGAGGTCCGAAGGCAAGCTGGATGCTTTCACGAAGCTCGCAGGTCCATTCTTGGACAAACTGCGCTCGCTGGACGCCGAAGGCTACATCAAGACGCTGAAACCGCACTTCCACCAAGGGCTTGTTAGCGCCGGGCTCCCGAAGATGCTTCAACTGCTCACTCAGTCCCTTTCCGGCGCCACGCCTGACGTTGCTACCACCAAAGCTCTCGTTTCTGAGATGGCAGACTGGTACGAGAGCATCAAGAGTTCGATCGAAACTGATGACAAGACCAAACTCGATCCTGATCGTCAGGCCTTCGAGAAAGAGCGCTCCGATTTCCAGACCACCAAGCAGAAAGAGTTCAACAACACCGTCGGCACAGCCTGCGAAACCCACAACAACCGGGAACTCGGTCTCGAGCTTGGAAAGTACTTCAAGACGCCATTCTTCAAGACATTACCGCTCGCCTCGCGGCAAGATCTTGCGTCAGGCATCAAGAATCGACTCTTCTCGGAACTGAAGGCCGACAAGACCTACCAGTCGCAAATGGAGGCGTTCTTCTCGTCCAAGAGCCCTGATAGGGAGAAGATTGAGCGGTACCATGAGGCCAGAGTCAAGACCATGGCCGCGCGCGTCGTTAAATCGGTCATTGAGACGCGCTATCCGAACCACAGCAAAGTTGTCGCCATGCGCCCAGCGGCCGCCAGTCCTGCCGCTCCGGCCGCTGCCGCTGCACCAGCCAGTAGCAAGCCGGTATTCGTCACCGCCAAGCCAGCTTGGGAGCAGTTGGATATGGACAAGGACCCTCAGCGGATGCTGTTTGCTTCCGGCCGCGGCTATCGCAAGAGTGATGGAAAATTCATCACCTGGAACCCGAAGTTCAAGTAGAATCGGTGCGGAGGTTTTATGTCAGGAACAATCGCAACCGACGCAACTCTTTCAGCAACCGGGACCATTACTCTTTCAACCGTAGCGCCACCCCGAATCGCCGCGACTTATACAGGGAATGGCGTAATCTCTCAAAAAGAAGGCACGGTTCTCATAAGTTCCGCTACTGGTGGACTTGCTCTTACTCTTGCGACCCCAACGAGCGGTACGGATGATGGGAAAGTTCTTCGGATCGTTGATGTAACACCCAATGGGAGCGGTGGAAGCGCAAATACGATTACTACTTCAAATGACTCCTACGGAGACAGCGGGAGCGGGCAGTCAGCATGGAATGAACTGGCATTTAACACTGCCACCGATGGTTTCGGTTTTGTCGCTGAACTTTTTGCCTATGCCGGCCATTGGTATCTCATCGACGCTTCGTCTAGCACGCGGCTCAATCTCTACTACAACTAGCCGTGAATCTTGCGAACGCTCTCAAAATTGATGGCTGGATGAACGATGCCGAGCTTTTATGGCTAGCTCGACAAGCATCGTGTCATGGCATGATCCTTGAAATAGGATCATGGAAAGGCCGTTCAACGAGAGCGTTCGCAGATCACACTCCTGGCCTGGTTTACGCGGTGGATATGTGGGAATCTTCTCCTGCGGGATGGATGGATCCAGCTACTTACACAAAAGCCATATTGCAGAAGCGGCCTGAGGATTACATTTTCCAAATCTTTTGCGACAATCTCAGGTCTCACATCGAAAGTGGCAAGGTTCATCCAATTAGAAAATCCTCTATCGAGGCAGCCGAAGAGTGCATTCTGTGGTTCGATCTCATCTTCATCGACGCCGCCCACGATTATGAAAGTGTGGCACGTGATATCACTATTTGGAGTGGAAAATTACTTCCGGGTGGACTTTTATGCGGTCACGATTATTCCGAGCATTGGCCCGACGTGATGAAAGCGGTTGATGACGCGATTCCTCATCGAAAAGTGGTCCCCGGAACCTCCATCTGGTATGCAAAAATTGCGACTGTGTGAACGATAGAGAGACATGAGCGGGTGGTCTGCAAAGACCGTACAAAAACCTAGTCCGACTGTTTCCCTCGTAGGTGGTAGTTTTGGAGTCTCCAATGCAGGGTCGCTGCGTCTCACGGCGAACGCCTAGCCCACACCGACCACGAGGGTACAGCTATGGCCATCGCAAGTCCCAACCCATTGCTCGAGGCAGCCGTCGAGTCCATTGAAATTGAACAATTTGCAGAGCAGATCCCGGATCTAGTGTTCCACGGGACCACCGGCTACAGCCTTTTCAAGCAGAAAGCCCACACTGTCAAAATCTCGAATGAAACCAGCGCCGGCGGCACCGCGCGGCCCCCGTTCCGCATTCCGTTCCGGGTGCAGTCCGGCTCGGCCATCACGCAGGGTACTGGTAATGGCGATTCGATCGGCCGCGGTAGCGGTTCACAATGGCAGTCGTTCGCGGTTGCTCCTGTCTACGTGTACAACGTCTGCGAAATTTCTTGGTTGTCGCAGCAGTCCACGAACGGCAAAGAGCGCGGCCTGTTTGAAGTGAAGGCCCAGGAGATGAAGAACTCGCTTGACTCTGCGATGCAGGGGCTCGAGGGGCTCGTCAACTCAGACGGCAGCGGCATGTTGGATCAGATTCCGACCACCGCGACTGTTAACAGCGGCACCGGCCCGGTAGGTCCTGGATTCTCGTCCATTGTTGGACTTAACATCGCCGCAGCTTTCAGCGATCAGCAGAATGTGACCGTTTACCCCACGGAAACCTCTGCCTCCCCCCGCGGATCCTTCACCATCAGCTACATCGATCCGGTGACCCAGACGATCTATTCGGCGACGGCTCTGCCTTCGACCGGCGGTGCTACCCAGACCGGCGATTACCTGTTCATCTACAACAGCGGAACCGCATCTGGAGCTGCTTCGGCTTCGATCCTTGGGATCAAGGCTTGGCAGATCAATGCCAATACGGGAACCATTGGCGGCTTGAATCGCGCCAGTTTCCCCGGCCGCATCTCAACCCCGACCATCAACCTTGGCGCCTCAGTCTCCGCCGGCCTCTCGCCGCGTGCGCTGACGCTCCTCGGCCGCGCCCTCGGCCCCGACGCTCCAGCCATCAAGTCGATGATTTGGTACACCGGATCCGACCAGGGCTACGCCATGGCCAACCTTCAGTACAACGTCAACTTGGAGATTCGCTCCAGGGTTACTGGCGACAAAACCGAAGACATGGCCTACAAACTCTTCCAAGACACGTTCGGCGGACGCCCGCTGCACATCTCTTGGACGGCTACCCCCGGCCGCATCGACGGACTCGTCATGGACAACTGGTACCTCGGCGAACTCGAGCCGCTGGAGCTTTACGATTTCGGTGGAGGGGCTGTCGTCATGCCTGTACCTGACATACCTGTAAGTCCTACAGGTCAGAATACTTACTTAAGCAGCCACATGTTCAGCTACGTCTGTAGCTGGAACTTAATAAATGCTGCCCCCAGAAATTCTTTGTACGTCTCAAATTGCACGCAGCCAGTTATCTGATTCCAAAAGAGTTACTGGTTTTAAGGCCGGAGCAAATAGCTTCGGCCTTAATTTTTTGCAATAATAAGTATTGACACATATGAAATCATAGATATATAGTTCGTAGTGGAGGCGTTGATGCCATTCACTACTGGGAATGTATTGGGAAAACACAATAACCATAACAAGGGTCACGAATGCTATAACCGTGAGCAGTTGAAGAATTCTAAGTGGATGCAAAAAGATGGAATCACGAGACGGATACCATCGGAGGAAGTTGAGCAGTCTCTTATTGCTGGCTGGATTATGGGACGCCCAGCGCCATCGGCATTAACACGCGAAAAGCAATCAGAATCTGGCAAGCGAGCCGCCAATCCTGGGCATTGGAAAGTGGGCCAAGTCGGATGGAATTTGGGTATGAAAATGTCAGATTCCGTTCGTCTAAGCATCTCTGCACGCCAGCTTTCAAAACATGGCGTAACCCGCGAACAGATTGAAGAAGCTTGGGCTAATGATAAGCGGTGGTGTTCGGAGCATCTCATATTTGAGCCGACCGAGAATTTCGCGGTTCTGCAAGGCGATAAGCAGTCAACTCGCTGTAAGATGAGCCACAAGAAGCACAGTCCATGGTTCAGAGAAAAACTGGAAAGTCAGCATGGCGTATGCGCTTTATGTGACGGGCAGTCTGTTAACGACAGGGCTCTTTGTGTAGACCACAGCCACGATTGTCCTAATCCAAAACATACCCGCAAGAATGCTCCGCTTTTGGGATGTGAATGCAGCCGGGGACTACTCTGCCATCACTGCAATATCAGGATTGAGGAAGTCGAGACGTTCATGTCTCAGGGATCAGGGTTTACAGCCAATCCTGGCACTTGGCTGGAGAAGGCTCTGCTCTACCTCGCCAGCTACCCCTTGACATCCGTGCTAGATTCTAAACAGGAGTCTCAAGATGCCCGATGAGGTAGAAGTAACGGACCTGCGTCCGTCGAAAGAAGTCAAGGATTTTCACCCCTTCAAGCCCATATTAGATCGCCTTCTTCTGCGCCGATTGGCGGCAAAAGAGGATGCCAGTGGATTCGAGATCCCCTCAAAATTCAGAGAGCCGGAAGCGCGCGGTGAGGTTATGACTGTCGGCGACGGGGTGACTCTGGGCGGGGCCTGGCACGCGATGACGGAGTTCGTGAACGTCGGCGACCACGTGCTGTTTGGCGAGCACACGGTGGAAAAGATCATCATCGACGGGGAAGAGTTCGATATCGCTCGACTCCAAGACATCCGCGGCGTGCGGCGGCTGAAGCGACCCTGTAATCATCAGTGGGTGGAGACGCAGAAAGTCGGTAGCATAGTATTCAGAGTCTGCCTGAATTGCAACGAACGAGGGGTGGACGAATCAAATGTCTAAGTCCATCGTCTCCGGCGCCGAAGCGCGCCTCAAGCTACTCGCTGGTATCAACCTGATCGCGGACGCCGTGAAAGTCACCCTCGGGCCCTCCGGCCGCAACTGCGTCTACGAACGTGCCCAGACGAACCTGCCGGTGTCGACGCGCGACGGCGTGACAGTAGCGGAGCAGATTGAAGCACAAGATCCACACGAAAACATGGGTGTAAATCTCATCAAAGGAGTGGCGCGTGAAGCGGTGGATGCAAGCGGTGACGGAACGACTACGGCGACTCTTATGGCGCAAGCAATCTTCGCAGAAGGCGTCAAGCAAATCACGGCTGGAGCAAATCCAGTATCTCTCAAGCGGGGCATCGAGAAGGCGACGGCCTATTGCCTGGTTCGACTGAAAGAGCAGGCGATACCGGTATCCGGGGAGATGATCCGGCAGGTGGCGACGATCTCGGCGAACAACGATGAGTTTCTGGGTGGGTTGATTGCCAAGGCGATGGAGAAGGCTGGCGACGACGGCGTGGTGACGGTGGAGATCAGCCGGAAGCCGGATTCCTACCTCGAGATCGTTGACGGGCTCCAGTTTGCCGGAGGGTTCCTGTCGCCATACTTCGTGAATGAGCCGGAGCGCAACGAGTGCGTGCTCGAGGATGTGGCAATCTTCTTGTATGAGTCGAAACTGGCCAGTATTCGCGATATGCTGCCCCACATTCAAGAGATTGCGAAGCAGGGAAAGTCGCTGCTCGTGCTGGCGGAGGACGTCACAGACGAGGCACTGGCGGTGCTGGCGGTCAATTGTCAGAAGGGTCTGCTCAAGGCGTGCGCGGTGAAGCATCCGGGAAGTCTAGACCACCTGCAGGATATTGCCGCCATGACCGGCGCCGTGGTCGCGACGGAGCTTTCTGGGATGAAGCCGAAGGATATCACATTGCAGCACCTCGGGCACGCTAAGAAGGTGATTGTGAAATCGCAGTCGACGACGATTATTGCCGACCCGGGGAAAAATGAGGCCCTGGCGCGGCGGCTGAAGGAATTGCGGACTCAGGTATCGTCTGCGACCGACGAAACGCAGCGGTTGCGGCTACAGGGACGTCTGGCGCGGCTCTCTGGCGGCGTGGCTGTGATCAAGATCGGTGCGGCGACCGAACTCGAGATGAACGAAAAGAAGGACCGGCTGGACGACGCCATCCATGCCACACGATGCGCGAAGGCGGAAGGCGTTGTCGTAGGCGGTGGAATCGCGTTGCTACAATGTCACATGATCCCAACGCCTGACTGGAAGGATGATGACGAGCGAGCTGGTGCACAAATCGTTTCCAAGGCCTGTTATGCGCCATTGCGGACCCTTGCAGAGAATGGCGGGGAATCAGCAGATTATATCGTCAAGCAGGTACTCTCCGGCAACCCTCATCGTGCAACTTCGATAGACATGATGCATAAAGACAACAGTCGCCATTGGGGCTGGAACGCTCGCACCCGCACCTTCGAAGATTTGGTCGCCGCGGGCGTGCTTGATCCCTTGCGCGTTGTCCGCGTAGCCCTGGAGAGCGCGGCCAGCGTGGCGGGACTTGCTTTAATCACGGCGACATTGGTCGCCAATGAAAGGATGAAATGATTCAGCCGATCGATGTCTACAATGCATTGAGGACGCAGCCACTACTCGACTATGTTGAAACTGCTGTTGATTTCAGTGAAGATTTGAAAAGTATCGTGGTCGATGGTACCGTCGATTGCTGGGAAATCGCCAGATTCCTTAACGAGAAGGCAGCCATGAACTCCTTGGCGTTCGGTCACCTTCCTCCCATCGGTTGCAATTTCATCCCAGTAATGCCGGGTCATCCAAAAGCTACTGGAACCTGCGTATGCGACCTTGGATGCGGTCACAATGCGACCGAATATCAGTTTTACCGGAACGCCAAAAATATCAAACGCCCCAGTCTGGGAGAAGGACTTCCGATTCTGTGACATGGCGCATCGTAGGGCCAGAGCGCAATATGCCTCCGGAAGCCTTTCAAGAAAGGCTTACTGATCTCGGGGGGATAAATAAATTTGACGAACCAATTTTCAGACTGTGGTGGGGGCCTTACGCCTATGGCGATGGATCGTTTACCGCAGGGGGAGCATGGAGCGTCGATGAGGCTGCATACACCGGATATCGTAAAGTTCTAAGGGCGAGTGGTTCACCATGCTTTTGTCTTGGCATGTGGCATGACGCTCTTGAATATGGAACTCCAGAGCGATATTACGTGGAAAATTACGATGATTCCACTGGACTGTCCGTCTTGGGAGAGTATCCCTATTCGGGTAGGGTCGAACTCATGTACGAATTGCGCTGGCATGAAAAAATCGGCGACCGCATGGAGTTCCACACGATGCCGCTGACGTCCTGGGTCTTCGACATGGTGGTGCCAATCATCATGAAGGCCAAGGAAGTCTCCGCCGAGAAGCGTATCGCGGCGTTCTTGGATGCACGCAAGAAGGATGAGGACGAAAAGACGGTACAAATCGAACGCCATTTGCGTGCGAATGCGCTGCCATTCACGGATACCGTCTCCTACACCCGGCAGGGTATCCGGTCGACCGTGATTGACGCCAAAATGCGTACCATGAATGCCTACTGGAACGAGATGTCGAACGCTGCGCGCTCGCTGCGGCCGGGACTCCAAACCCGGTAGATTTCCTAGCATCTGGGACAAGGATAGAAACTCACCATAGGAGTCTCATCATGTCCTTGATGGAAGTGAAGGAAGTTCACCCAGTGTCAACCTCGGCTCTGGGCGGGAATGTCCGCTATACCGGAGTCGCGTGGCAGCCAACCTACATCCCTGAGTATCACGTTTATATCTTCAACGTCTCCCAGCGCAGCTTTGCGAAAGTCGGGCCTTGGGCGAACACGTCCATTCCCGGAGTGGTCGACGACGATCCGGTCCTTCCTGGGATGAAGGCGAACGAAAAGTACCACTTCGTCGCGTCTTATCCACAGCCCATGCTGATGCCGAAACTCAGCGATCAGTCTTCTGAGATGGATGCTGTCCGCGTCGACGCCCGGCGTTATGTTATGGACATCATCAATCCTGACAACGCCACGTTGAACATGGATACGGTAGTCCCCGCCGAGCATCGGCTGTCGATTAACAACGATCTGTCCATCAAAGGCGTCTTCTACTCGCTGAACAATCCGCCGACGCAGCACGAAGTGCGCTCCGCGATCGACCGCATGGAGAAGTACTACCGCGCACTACTTGAGAAGGCCCGCACGCTTGAGTTGACGGATAAGGCAAAGCTCTCAGAGGAACTTGCATCGAATCCTGACTTCGCCTATGCCGCCGAGTACTTCGGCGTCGAGATGTCGTGGAACAAACGGCAATCGCGGCCGGAGCAGTGCGCAAACTGCGGTGAGTCCAAGCCGTTCGGCGCCAAGTTTCACGTCAACAAAGAACTCGGGTTCGTCTGTGTCGAGCCGACCGCAGAAGGTTGGAAAGCGGCGTGTATGGCTGGCGTCAAGCGCAGGGAGGATGTTCCCCCGGGCCTTGGTCTGGAATGGTGGAAGAAGGACAAGGGTATGCCGAAGCCTGAAGAACCAGACGGCGAGTCGACACAATAAATCTTCCGGCCTGCCGAATTCTGCCCAGTACGCGGGCTTGAGACTCCCTCCGGATCGGCGGGACGACGCGGGCCGGATGCCTTTTTGAGGACTGAATGGCTGTTTACCTAACCGATCCATCGGGAAACTTCTGGAGTCTGTCGGTCACGTCGACCGGGCAGCTCACGTGGACGGAAGGTATTCAGCCTGGCCCTCCGGTTGCCGGCGGTTACCCTTCGATGGGAACCGTCATGGATCTTGTCCGGGTCTACCTCAACGATTGGCTCGCTGGCGCCACAGGCACGCCCGGTGAAGGCCAGATCACCACAAATACCTCTCCCCAGACCCTCCCCACGTTCAACGCGGCACTGCGCGAACTCTATCGCCAACTGCGCAACGTAGGAGCCCCGTCACTGATCCGCGACAATGTGCTTATCAACCTGCCGGCGAATGCCCTAGATGGACCTACGGTACAGACGACACTCTCGGCGCAAGGTTACTTCGATGGCTCGGTGCAGCACGCAACGCCCACGCTGCCCACGGACATGATTGCTCCTCTGGAACTTTGGGAGCAGCAAACCGGTTCGGGGCTGCCATTTGTTTTGATGTCTCAGCCCCAGGCGGGACTGGCATCAGTCCAGAGCCAGGGAACCTTGCTGCACTACTGGGAGTGGCGCGGCGGGGCGCCATTTATCGCTGGGTCCGGTGGCGGGGATGCGCTCTGGTTTGTCGGCTCCCTAGTCCCGATCACGATTCGCTTGCGTTACCTTGCCGCGCTCACGCAGTTTGTGGCGCCATTGGACTTCCCGACCACCTTCATTCCAATCTTGGACTGTGAAGATGTCCTGGCCTATAAAATCGCCTACAAGATTTCCTCAGCCATTTCGGGGATCACTCCTCCAGTGGCAGCTCTCAAGCAGAACGCGGATGCGGCGCTCGCTGACCTTCGCAATGAAGTCGTGCGCCGGGCTCAGGAAGTGGATTACAGTCGTCCATCCTACAGCCCAGGTTGCTCTCGCGTCTGGCCTCTCCAGTAAGTGCAACTATCACAAGGATAGATAGATCAGCCGAGGAGGCTGAAAACTGCAACTCCGCGCTGAGGAGGCGCGCCCAACATGGCTGACGTCGTCGCAACTATCAGTGTTTTCAGTTTTCCGCGCGGGATCACGAACACACAGCGCACGGAAGAAGTCCGCGGGAGGATCACCCTTTCTCAAGGTCATTATCCGGTGGCAGGAATTCCCCTGAACTGGAATCTTGTGCCGGAGATCAGCTCCATCCCTCTCGGCGCGCAAACCCCGTCTTCTTCCGGCAACGTCCAGCCGATCGACATGGATATCAAGTCGGTAGCGAATCCTCCTTCTGGCATCGTTTGGCTGTGGGATAACGTTCTTGGAAACCTCCACGCCTACATCACAGCAGATGCGGCATCGGCCAATAGTGGTCCTCTGATCGAGTTCGGCGGCGCGGCCATCCCGCAGTGGATGTTCGGCGATAACATTCAGTTCACCGCAGTCTTCGCCCGCGAGTAAACATGAAAGGACGACGCTCTAAATGGGACATCAGGTTCAACAAAAACAGAGCGTCGTCCTTGAATCTTTTGGGGGCTTAATTACGAACGCCTCTCCCGATTCGATTCCCGAAGGTGTTTCCAGTTTGTGTTTTGATGTGGATTTTGTAACTGGCAGCGTATTCACGCGCGCCGGTCTTGTCTCCCGATACACATTTGGGAGTTAGATGGCCATCACTCCAAGCAGATTCGTCTACATCAAATCGTTCTCTCTTACCAGCGGTGCGCTCCGGACAGTCGGCTTAGACAATGCTGGCCGGATCTGGGTCGAAGATGTTCTCAATGCACCATTCCTGCTTAATCCGATTTCTCCCACTGTCCTACCGGGATCGCGAGCATTTTCGACAACGCAAAATGACGTAGAGTACATCTGCTTCGGTGATTTAAGCCAAGGCGTAGATATTCCGCGCCAGTACAATCCTCAGCCTGCAGTTGGTGGCTATTCGCTAGACCGAGTTTCTCAAGTTGGCCCTGGGGCTCCCCCTACTTTCCAGGCAACCGGTTCTGCGGCCGCCGGTGCGACGATTACTTCGTGGGCTGGTGTAGGTAGTATCGTCACATTCCAAGCGGTGAACTCTTTCACTGCAGGCGAACTCGTGAATCTCACGGGCTTCGTAGTCTCTACGTTTTTCAACAACAAGACTCTAAGCGTTTTGGGGACAGGGCTGTCTGGCACGCAGTTTCAAGTATCATTTGCCGGTTACTCCGGTGGAACTGATCATGGCCTAGCCACGCCACAGTATAGCTACAACATCAGTTCTATTAGTCAGCCGCCAGCGACCGGCGACCCAGCAATTCCCGGGCATATTCTTGGGATCCAATGGTCATCGGGGCCCACATCGCACTCGCCTGGGAATGTGATCACGATTTTCTACGCGAATCGGTCACAAGGGCAACTACAGGATGCTACGCTCGCGGCTCAGTTTAACGCTGGTATCCCTTGCATAATCTACGTTTCCACAGCGCCAATAGCGAATGGGACATATTTGGTCACGGGGATTGGATCGGCGATTCCTCCTGGCGAAAGTGACGTTTGCTGGTACCTGACTTATCAAGTTAACTCAAGCAACTCACAGGGTATCGGAGGATTCCCGACTGGAAAATACGAACTCTCGCTGGCAACGCTGACTGTCCAACAACCGATTTTCGGTCTTGGAATTGGTGATCAGATCACGATCACCGGCGTCACGCCTTCTAACTGGAACAATGCTTTTACAATTGTCAATACGCTAAATTCCGGCATCTACCTGATCACGCAAACGTCGATGTCTCCGACTGGAGTTGCGACCTATTCTTGGTCTTGGGCTGGAGCTTCCAATCCGATTGCCCCCGTAGCCGGACAGTTAATCACTGTCATCCAGACGCTCAACGGGAATGGCATATTCAACGTCGTCGCGGCCGTGATCGCTACTGTGACCGGAGGGCCATCGGCGGGCACTTTTACGATCTCAGGGTTTGCTAATCAAACCATTTCCGCAGCGCCGGAAAGCGGACAGGCCACGAGTTTTGGCACTAAATTTCAATTCGATCCTGGAACCCAATTTCTTGGAACGCAAACGAGTCCTATCTACGGCAACACTGCGGCTCCTGGAGGGCTCGTCTTTGTCGTTGGGAGCAATCAAGCGATTGGCGCAGGTACACGGCAGGCAGTGGTATTCTTCGAGACGCGCGAGGGGCTTAAGACGGCACCGTCTTCCCCGATCACATTCACGACAGATATCACGGCGAACTACCTGCTTGCTGCCAACATCCCGCTTGGTCCTCCGAACGTCATTCGCCGCTGGATTGCCTTCACCGGTGCCGGACAGAACGGCATTCCTGGACCCTACTTCTACACGATTGATCAGCCGGTCACCTACACGATCAACAATCAAACGTATCGGTACTCGGCCACATTCGTTGATGACAACATCACGACGACGGCGAAGTTTACCTTCACGGATGCCATCCTTTTGCAGGGTGAAGAAATCGACGTGCTGGGGAACAATCTGTTCGGGCAGATTGAACTGGGATCTTCGGCTTGGAACATCGCTTATGCAAGCAGGATGTTTTATGGCCTCGAGCAAAACAAAGTTCTCAATTTCAACAATCTGTCTTTCGATGGCGGTTACCTTCCCGGCACGCCTGGCATCACATCCCCGCTGGGATGGTCTTTGGACGTGCTCTCGAATTCTGGTGTGGGGATTCCTTCTGCGATCACAGCGTTCGCATTCCTGACTGCGAATATCGTAACGATCACTGTTTCAAACCAGTATGCTCCGGGATTATTGGTACAGATCGCAGGGCTTGCCGTTGGCACCTACCTCAACGGCGCGATTCTGACAGTCATTACGGCCAGTCCCACTAACTTCACGGCATCGTTCACCCATGGTACCGTGGCTCCGACTGCGGATACTGGCACAGCAACTCCTATTTTCAATGGTGGCACGCTCGTCCTTTCGCCAAGTTTTGGGTTTTCCTACTACATCAACAATCAGCTCGGAGCCCAGCAAGCAGTTCTGGCGATGATTACGCAGAACGCTTTCCAGGATGCCTACAATGTTCCGATCGTCTTGCCGAACGTTCTATACTCCGTGCGAGTCGCGGCTCGTATTCCGTCTGGGCTTATAGGTGGAAGCCTCATTGTCGATCTGACCGACTCCAATTCCGGAAACCAGTCTGGGACTGGCTCTGCGACGAGCTACGGTACGACCTATGGGACATTTCGGCTGCCATTTGCCAATATGACTCAAGACGACGCCATTTATACCGGGACTTTGCTACTGACGCCTTTCACAATGGGAGTTCCGACCGGGCTGTTGTTGCGTGTCTGGGCGCAAAACATTGATCCTGGCGCGGATGTAGAAATTGACCACATCGAAATCTTCCCGACCGCTACGCCGCTTCTCTCGACGAATGTCAGGGTGTCCTACATTGACAATTTTGAAGCCTTCAACGCAAACACTGGCAACATCGGTCTCGCGGCTCGCAATACGCAGCCGGCCAACGGAGCTTTCGTGTTGCACGATCAGCTCTACTTCCTGAAAGCTTCATCCATGGAGTCTACGCAGGATGTGCCAGGGACGGAACCTTCTGGGCCCGGCGGTGGATGGGGCACGCACGAGGTCTCTAATCGCGTCGGCACCTGCGGCATCTACGCCTATGACTACGGCGAAGAGTGGGTGATGACCGCATGTCGCAATGGAGTGTTCGGATTCAATGGTGGCCAGCCGATCCGCATCGACTTTCAGCAAAAAGAAATATGGGACGCGCTCAACTGGGACTTTGGTAAGGCGATCATCATCCGCAATGACATAGCAGAAAGGCGCTTGGTGATTGCAGTTCCACTGCCGACACCGAATCCTTGGCTGCCATTTGCTGCCGTAAATCCGGCACCATCGACTCCAAATGTGATCCTGATGTGGAATTACCAAGGCTTCGACGACTTCCAGGAGATTGTCTCTGGCAAGGCTATGCACGTCACGATGTTTGGAACCTTGATGGCGACGGACATGCGTCTGAAGATGACGATCTGGCAGATTCCCACGGAGTACATTGGGCTGATCACGCAGGCCAACTTGTTGACACAGCTTCCGACGATCTGTGGCATGTCGCCCGGGAAAATCTACCAGATGGATGAAGCTCAACTATCAGATGACGGTGCGCCTATCCACGCC
>Ga0137394_10000071_pt1 | contig 67893 bp, 60 predicted proteins | sample czobulk116metaG_FD_108278 | JGI IMG/M metagenome (GOLD analysis project Ga0137394, IMG submission 108278) | Vadose zone soil microbial communities from Angelo Coast Range Reserve, California, USA - czobulk1.16 metaG | ecosystem: Environmental > Terrestrial > Soil > Vadose zone | place: USA...
AAACGATTCCGTAGTGGAACAGTGTGGGTTCGCTTTCCTGTATTGGGCCCATCATGCCTGCCAGCCTATGCTGGCAAGCGGACAGCCCCGGACCTTTTGGGCAACACGCCCGCAAGCCCGGGGGCAGGTATTTCGTCGATTCCAGGAAAACCGGCGCTCACAGAGCGCCGCTACAGTTGGGTCCAGGCGCGATTCCAGAGTTTTCCGCTCCCACTAAATCAAAAGGTTGCCGTCCCTCACCACTGTCCGATCCCCGGCTATAACCGTCGCGTTGTGAATGAAATTCCAGTACACGCCGCCGCCGCGGTTGGCGCCTCCCATTTCTTCGTTGTCGCCGAGGCTAAGGCGGACCACGCCGGAGCCGTAGCCGTAGTAGCCGATGAAGGGAGCTTCGGAGAGAACTTTCAAGGCCGGGTTGAAGCCAAGGGCGAATTCCCGGAACATGCGAGCGTCGCCGCCGGCTGCGTTGAGTTCCGCATCGATTTTGTCGGCGTTGACGCCCTGGATGGCAACGTGACCGTTGACGAATCGCAGGAAGAGATTGCGGCCTTCGGTGGCGACGGGACGCCAGACAGGAAGGAAGACGGCTCCGTTGGCAGATGCTTCGATCGGAGCGACCCGCAGAACGCCGGCAGGAAGCTCAATATCGCGGTCGATGCGGGTTCTGGCCGACTGCATGCGCGCGCGGCGGGCGTCGCCGATCTGGCTGCAGAACGGACGGTCGCCGACTTCGAATGTGATGTCCGTTCCTTCAGGCGTGGTCACGCGAATCCGGCCGGAGCGGAGAACCGAGATGGCCTTCTGATGGCTGGTTTCCAGGTCCGCCGGGCGGACATCGAGGGCAGCGAGGTAAAGGCGATCAATGAACTCGTGAGAGGGAAGCTCGGTAAAACCGATCCGGTAAGAGCCGCTCTGCCAATGAAAATGTACCGCCCGGCCCCGCCGCGCATCGAGCCACTCGACGAGAGCCTGCCCGAGCGGCGGACGGCTGCCCTGGTGTAGCTCCGGAAGCCAGACGAAGACATCCGCATCGTTGAAGACCTTGCGGAGACGATCGAGTTCGTCATCCGAACTGCTGGTGTCTTCCGCGTGGATCACTCCGCAGATGTGGGCTCCCGAAGCGCGTATGAGATTTTGCAGGGGCTCAACAAGCCCCGTGAATACGCGCGCGTCGAGCTTGACCAGGACCTTCTCGCCCGGCTCCAGTTGAAGCGCATCGGCAATTCGCCTGGCGCATTTTTCGTAATCTGCCTGAGTCATTGCGCGGATTTGAAATACCCCCTGATCGCTTCAACTAATGCCGGAATGGTGGATTGTACCGGCACGATGGCGGGTTGCAAACCCAATAGTTGGGCCGCTTCGCGAGTCACAGGACCGATTACGGCGACTGCGACTTCCGGCGGCAGCGGAGCGAGGTCATCGGGAATCGTGGAAGGACTGGTAAACACGATGCAATCCACCGGCTCGGACTCGACGATCTCGCGAACGCTGCCCAGTGAAGCCTTCACAGTGCGATAAACCGTCACGATATCCACTGTCGCGCCGCGGCGGCGCAGCTCGTCCGGCAAAACTTCACGGGCAACTTCGGCGCGCGGAAAGAGAATTCGGATCCCGACCATTTTTTCCGGAAATGCTTCCAGCAGGCCTTCCGCGCGGAATTCCTTCGGAACGAGCGCGGGCTCGAGCCCCCAGTCGGCAAGCTTTGCCGCTGTCGCGGAACCGACAACCGCGATAGGAACCGTGCATCGCGCACCGCCCAGTCTGTTCATGAACTGTTCCACCGCGTTGGCGCTCGTGAACAGCAGCCATTGGTACGTCTTCAATTGACGAATGGCATCGTTTACGGGTTTCCACGTTTTGGGAGGAACGATCTGGATGGTCGGACACTCGATGACGCGCGCGCCAAGCGCTTCCAACAGCACTCGCAATTGGGCGGATTGCGAAGCCGCGCGGGTGATAAGGATCGTTTTACCGGTCAGCTCCATACTGGGCGATTTCGGCGAGAATTTCTCCGGCTCCCCTGGCCAGCAGCTTCCGGCCAAGCTCGAGGCCTAGTTCCTGCGCATGGTCCGCGGAGCCTGTCAGTTCCTCGGCGAGCACACGAGAGCCGTCGAGGCTGGCGATCAGGCCTTTGATGCTGAGCGTGTCTTCCACAAGTTTCGCTCTTCCAGCGATGGGAACCTGGCAACTTCCGCCCAGGGCGCGTAACAAGCCCCGTTCTGCGGTGACGGCAGTGTGAGTCGGCGCATGATCGAGCGCCTCGAGGAAGCTCCGGGTTTCATCATCGCCGGTGCGGCAGACGATTCCGAGGGCGCCCTGGCCGACGGCCGAGACCATAATATCGTCGTCCAAAATCTGCGTGATGCGCGATTCGTGGCCCAGGCGTTTCAATCCCGCGACCGCAAGAATGATCCCATCAAATTCACCGGCAGCGAGCTTTCGTAATCTGGTGTCGACATTTCCGCGCAGCATAGCCAGATTCAGCAAAGGAAAGCGATGACGCAGTTGAACCTGCCTTCGAAGGCTGCTGGTTCCGATCGTGGCCCCTTCACGCAGTTCGTGCAACTGCGGCCCGTTCGAGATAAAGGCATCACGTGGATCTTCGCGCTCGGGTACGGCTGCGAAACCGATCCCATCGGGAAGCTGGAACGGCACATCTTTCATGCTGTGCACGGCGAGATCGATGCGTCCGTCCACCAGCGCTTCGTCAATCTCCTTCGTGAAAAGACCCTTGCCGCCGATTTTGGCAAGAGGGACATCGAGAATCTTGTCTCCTGTGGTCTTGATCGGCACAAGCTCCACGCTCAGGCCGGGCCAGCGCTTTTCCAGCTCGCTTTTTGTCCAATTCGCCTGCCACAGGGCCAGCGCGCTTCCGCGTGTGCCTAGTTTTAATGTGCGATCCATAGGAGCAAGGTATTTTCAGCCGCGGAGCGGCGGCAGAATATAGCCCCGGGCGCAAGCCCGGGGTAGGTGTCGTTTTGGAACCCAGCCCCGGAGGGGCGAAAGAGTCTTGCGGAATCTTTCGCCCCTCCGGGGCTGAGATCGTTGTCGAAAACAAACCCCGGGCTCGCGCCCGGGGCTACACTCTGCCGCCGCTCCGCGGCTATTCATGCCTCTCACAGCACTGCTCATTGCGGTTTAACGTTAAAGATTTTTCGGATCAGGTCGGCGATATCGGGCCCTTGCGGGTCGTGCGCTATCTGTTTGAGCTGTTCGATGGGAGGATGCAGGATTTTGTTGACGAGGGACCTGGTGAGCTGGTCGATCGCCGCCTGCTGCTCCGGGGAAAGATCCTTCAGATGCCGCCGATTGCGTTCGATCTCGTCGCGCCGCAGTTTCTCCAGCGTGTCGCGGAGCTGGATGATCATCGGCACCACTTCTCTCGACTGCATCTTCGTGCAGAACGCCAGTACTTCGTTGTCGACGATCTCTTCGGCCCGGGAGGCTTCTTTCAGGCGCCCCTTCAGGTTCGAATCGATCACCTGCTGCAGATCGTCGATGTCGTAAAGAAACGCGTTGTCGATTTCGTTCACTGTCGGATCGATGTCGCGCGGCACGGCGATATCGATGAAGAACATCGGCTTATTCTTCCGCCGGTGAACGATCTGCTCGGCCAGAGCCCTGGTAATGATGAAGTGCGGCGCGCCGGTGGAGCTGATCACGATGTCGGCCCGGTCGATGTGGTCCGTGAAATGTTCAAACGGCACCGCGGCGCCCTCGAATACTTTCGCCAGCTCGACCGCGCGTTCGAAGGTCCGGTTTGTGACGAGAACCGACGACACTCCGGCCCGCTTCAAATGCTTTGCCGCCAGTTCGCCCATCTTGCTCGCGCCGATGATCATGACCACTTTGCCCGAAAGATCGCCGAAGATCTTACGCGCCAGCTCGACCGCCGCATAACTGACGGATACGGCCGACTGCGAAATGCCCGTCTCGCTTCGTACTTTTTTTGCGACGGCAAAGGCCCGGTTCATCAGCGCGCTGAGGTGCATTCCCACGGTTCCCGCATCGGTTGCGATGCGATAAGCCTCCTTGACCTGGCCAAGGATCTGGGGCTCGCCGACCAGCATCGAGTCCAGGCTTGCTGCGACCCGGAAGACGTGGCGAATCGCGTCTGTATTGCGGAAGCTGTAGAGATGCTTCGAAACATCATCGGGCGGGATGCTGTGAAACTCGCAAAGAAATTCGCGAATGCGGCGATCGTCCGGGCTTTCGGCAACGACCTCCACTCGATTACAGGTCGAAAGGATCATCGCCTCGCTGACGTCTTCACGTCCGACGAGCGAAGTCAGCGCCCTTCTCAGCGCGTCGCTGTTGAAGGCGAGCCGCTCGCGAATCTCGACTGGTGCCGTTTTATGGCTGAGGCCGACTATTGCCAGTTGCATTACTGATTAAACGTATGGAGCCCACCGAGGTAGTTCGCGCCGAGAAACGTCACGAGCACGCCGATGAAGCCCACGATCGACAAATACGCCGCTTTCTTTCCCCGCCATCCCGCAATGAGCCGATAGTGAATCAGCAGCAGGTAAACGAACCAGGTGAGAAACGAAAGCAACAATCTCGGATCTCCTGCCCAGAAGCCCCAGACCTGTTGAGCCCAGAGCGCGCCCGATATGATGCCGAGCGTAATGAGCGGAAAGCCGATGGCCAGAGATTTGTATGCAAGGTCGTCACATACCTCGAGGGACGGCAGGCGGTTGTGAAAGCGCGTGGGGTGCTTGGATTTCAACTCCCGTTCCTGGATCAAATACATGACCGCCGCCGCAAACGCGATGAACAGCGCAGCATATCCGATGAACACCATCGGTATGTGGATGTAGATCCAGTTGCTTCGTAGAACGGGCGGAATCGAGCGGGATGGGTCGTATGCAAAGTTGGCGATGAACGTCACGATGAAGATGAGCGGGAACGCAAAAACGCTGAGCGACGCGATACGGTACTTCGCGTAAGCGACCAGAAACCCCAGGACGGTAAGTGCGCCGAAGAACGAAAACGCTTCATACCGCTGAGTGACCGGGAGGTACTGAACGTCCAGGGCCCGAAAAACGATCGACGCGACATGACACCCGAAGCCGACAACGACTGCCACGAGAGCCGGGCGGAAAAAGACCTGTCTTTTGTTCAAGGTGGTAAGAACGGAATGCAGAAAACCCACGAAATACAGACCCAGTGCGAGTCTCAGCAGGACGACGTGCATGGCGCGGATTATAGCACATGGCCCGGGATCGTCCCGGTGTGCTACCATGGGCGGTTACTACAATGAATATCGATATTTACGTAGGTGTCATCCAGTTCATCGTCCTGCTTCTTTCCCTGAGCGTCCACGAATCCGCCCATGCCTGGACCGCCGACAGGCTTGGCGATCCGACGGCGCGCTACCTGGGTCGTGTTTCGCTCAATCCGCTGGTCCACGCGGACCCCATCGGCACCATTCTTTTCCCGATCATCGGGATGTTTTCCGGTCTGATGTTCGGATGGGCAAAACCGGTGCCCGTCAACGTCTCGCGGCTCCGAAATCCGGCTCGCGATCACATGCTTGTGGCGGCGGCCGGACCGGTCAGCAATATGCTGCTTGCGTCGATTCTCTTCGCGTGTCTGATGATTATGAAGTCCACGTCCACAGAAGGAGCGGAGCTGATATACCGCGTTGCGGCTTATCAATTTACCGGGAATTCGGTGCTGATTCCGCTGACGGCCGTGGCCTATCAAGGCGTAATCATCAATGTCGTCCTCGCTGTTTTCAATCTCATTCCCGTGGCCCCGCTGGACGGCGCGGCTGTCCTTTCCGGACTCCTGCCAAGACCGCTCGCGAGCATGCTCGATGAAATGCAGAGCTACGGCTTTTTGCTGCTCATTGCGCTGTTGTATCTGGGCGTGCCTTCGATGCTTTACAGTCCCGTCATCAATTTCGTCGTCTCCTACCTGATCGTCTAGCGTATGAAGAAACCGAGAATCTTGAGCGGTATGAGGCCGACAGGGAAGCTGCATCTTGGTCACCTTGTGGGGGCTCTCGACAACTGGGTTTCGCTGCAGGACGACTACGAATGCTTCTATTGCATCGTCGACTGGCACGCGCTCACCACTCACTACGATTCCACCGAAGGCATTCGAGAAGCGATCATCGACAATGCGATGGACTGGCTGGCAGTGGGCATCGATCCGGGCAAGTCCACGATCTTCGTCCAGTCGCGGGTCGTCGAACATGCCGAACTGCATCTCCTGCTGTCGATGATCACACCCTTGCCGTGGCTGGAGCGGGTCCCCAGCTACAAAGAGCAGATGGTCGAAATCAAGGAGCACGACCTGCATACCTATGGATTCCTCGGTTATCCGCTGCTCCAGTCCGCCGATATCCTGATCTATAAGGCCAATGCGGTTCCTGTCGGCGGCGACCAGGTGGCGCACATCGAGCTGACGCGAGAAATTGCGCGGCGATTCAACAATTTTTACGGCGAGGTCTTTCCTGAACCGCAGGCGCTGCTGACCCGGGTCCCCAAGCTTCCCGGCACGGATGGCCGCAAGATGAGCAAGAGTTACCGCAATACGATCGCGTTGTCGGAGAAGCCCGAGGTCATGAAAGAGATCGTCCGGAATATGGTGACCGATCCCGCCCGCATCCGCCGGCAGGATCCCGGAAACCCCGACATTTGCCCCGTTGGCGACTATCACGACGTTTTTTCCGACAAAAATAAGATTGCCCAGGTGGACCAAGGTTGTCGCACTGCCGGAATAGGCTGTGTCGAATGCAAAATGTGGCTTTTTGAGAGTCTCCAGCAAAGGCTGGGGCCGATTTACGAGCGCCGCCGGCACTGGGAGGCGCATCCCGACGATGTGAAAGACATCCTTGACGCGGGGTCGCAGAAAGCCAAAGCGGTGGCGGGCGCCACAATGACCGAAGTCCGGGCCGCGATGAAGATTTGAAGCGACGAAAATGATCGAAGAACTCAAAATCTCGCTTCCCTTATACGAGGGGCCTCTCGAGCTGCTTCTGGACATGATCCGGAAGCAGAAGCTCGATATTTACGACATTCCCATAGCAAAGGTGACCGAGCAGTATCTCGCTTATCTGCACCTGATGCAGGACCTGAATGTGGATGTCGCTTCCGAGTTCCTGGTTATCGCCTCGCAATTGATTTACATCAAGTCGAGAATGCTGCTGCCGCCGGATCCGGACGCGGTCGGGGAAGAGGCAGAAGATCCCCGGACCGAGCTGGTACGCCGGCTGCTTGAATATGAAAAGTTCAAGAACGCGGCGCAGATGCTCTATCAGCGTGAAATGATCGAGAACGCCGTGTGGTCGAACCCCGGCGCCGTCGAGATGGAGGAAGCGGAGCTCGAGCCGGAGCTGGCGGTCGGTCTTTACGAGTTGCTGCTGGCCTTCCGGGAGGTTGTGAAGCGGGCCGAACAGCGTCCGCTGATGGAATTGGACCGGGAAGAGTTCTCGGTCGAGCAGATGATGGCGTTCCTGTGGGAAAACATCTCTACGGCCAGGGGCGGTACTGCGACTCTGACCGAGGTTTTGCCGCACATCACATCGAAGCGCGGACTGATCACGGCATTCCTCGCGCTCCTCGAACTGACCCGGCTCAAGGCCATTTACCTGAGACAAGAGAAGCCGTTCGGCGAAATCACGGCTCGAGCCAATCCGAACTATGAGCTATTCCAACCTGTCAGCCCTGCTTGAAGCGATCGTCTATCTGGCGAAGGAGCCGGTCAGCCTGGACGCCATTCACAAGGTGTTGCCGGATGTCGACCGGAACGAGATTCAGCAGAAGCTGAATGAATTGATGGAGCGGTACCGGTCCGCCGAGCATGGCATCGAGATGCGGGAAGTGGCTGACGGCTTTCGTTTTTCCACCAAGCCCGAGCACCACGAAGTCCTGAAACAGTTCATCAGGAGCCAGATTCCGGTCACGCGCCTGTCGTTGGCAGCGCTTGAAACGCTCGCGGTCATTGCATACAAGCAACCGGTTACGGTTCCCGAGATCCAGGACATTCGCGGCGTTCATGCAGCCGGCGTCATCAAAACACTCCTGGACAAAAAATTCGTTACGACCGCCGGCCGAAAAGACGTCCTTGGCCGCCCCATCCTGTACAAAACGACGAAGGAATTCCTTATCCACTTCGGTCTCAAAGACCTCGGCGAACTGCCCAGCATGGAAGAGTTCGAGGAACTCATCAAGAACCAGGCGGCCGCCGAAGAAGAGATTCCGGAAGAGGCCTAAATTCCCAAGCTAAAATAAAAGTATGCAGGAGCGATTGCAGAAAATCCTTGCTCATGCCGGCGTGGCTTCGCGGCGGAAAGCCGAGGAGATGATTCAACAGGGCCGAGTCACCGTAAACGGCCACACCATCACCGAGCTCGGCTCGAAAGCCGATACGGCCGAGGACGTCATCAAAGTTGACGGCAAGAAGCTCCGCTCCGCGCAGCGTCATGTCTACATTCTGCTGAACAAGCCCAGGAACGTCATGTCCACGTCGAGCGATCCGCAGGAGCGTCCGACAGTCGTGGAATATGTGAAGGACGCCATCAAAGAGCGCGTTTATCCCGTCGGCCGGCTGGACTTTGGTTCCGAAGGGCTGCTCATTCTGACCAACGACGGAGAGTTTACGAAATTCATGACGAAGGCCGGAGGGATCCCGAAGGTTTACCACGTGAAGCTCGGCGGCCAGCCGGCTGAACGGGATATCCTGCGGCTTCAAAGCGGCGCGTACATTGACAACGAGCGGCTCGCTCCATGTGAGATCAAGCTTCTCAAGAGCGGCGAGAATCCCTGGTACGAAGTCACATTGCATCAGGGTCGGAACCAGCAAATCCGGCGTATGTTTCAGTCTGTTGGCCATCCCGTCGAAAAACTCCGCCGCGTCCGCATCGGAGCTCTCGAAGACGAAAAACTCAAGCCTGGCCAGTGGCGATTCCTCACCGAACACGAGGTCAGCCAGTTCCAGAGAGAATTCAAGAAGTGAGTTTTCAGGATATTGTTCCGAAGCACATCCAGGCGATAGCGCCATACAGGTCCGAGAATCCGGCCGAGGAAGTCGAACGCGAGCTCGGCGTGAAGGTAGTCCAGCTCGGCATGAATGAGAATCCGTTCGGGCCCTCGCCGAAGGCCGTTGAAGCGGTGCGGCAGTACCTTCAAAAGATCGCGCCATATCCGGACGATTCCGGCTTCCACCTTCGTCAAAAGCTGGCGGCGAGTCTCAAGATCTCCATGGATGAGATCATCATCAGCTCGGGCTCGAGTGACATTCTCGCGATGGCTTATCAGGCATTGCGCAGTAACGATGCCGAGATCCTTACGGGAGAGTCGTCCTTCGTCGTCTATTACCAGCTCGCCGAGATTACCGGCATGCCCATTGTCCGCGTACCCATGAAGGACTATGGCTTCGATATGGAGGCGATGGCGGAGCGGGTTACGCCGAAGACGCGTCTGATCATCATCGCAAATCCGAACAATCCCACCGGAACCATGGTGCGGCGGAAGGAACTCGATGGCTTCATGAGGAGAGTGCCGGATCATACGCTGGTGATCCTGGACGAAGCGTACATCGAATATGTGAACGATCCCGAATATCCCGCATCATTGACTTACATGCGCGCCGGGAAATCCGTCCTGATCCTGCGAACTTTCTCGAAGGCATACGGCCTGGCGGGTCTCCGTATTGGCTACGGCATCAGCAACCGCGAAGTCATTGATACGCTCTACAAGGTTCGGATGGCCTTCAACACGAACAGTGTGGCTCAGGTTGCGGCGCTCGCCGCGTGGGACGATCACGAACACGTCGAGAAAAGCGTGACGATGAACCGGACGGAGCTGGACTTTCTGTATCGCGAGCTGTCAAGACGCGGCGTGAAGTACGTGCCGTCTTATGCGAATTTTCTCCTGTTGGATCTTGGACGGCCCGGCCGCGAGGTGAGTTCCGCGCTGCTGGAACAAGGCGTCATCGTTCGCCCGGCATGGGGTTGTCCAAACGCGATGCGTTTGTCGGTCGGCACCCACGAGCAAAATGAGAGATTTCTCGCGGCTCTGGAGAAGGCGCTGTGAGCATCAAAGAAATGCTGGAGACGTACCGCACGATTGCCGTGGTCGGGCTGTCGTCACACACGTGGCGCCCGAGTTATTCGGTGTCGAAGTACATGCAGACGATGGGTTATCGAATCATTCCCGTGAACCCGCTCGAAACAGAGGTCCTCGGGGAGAGAGCGTACGCGTCACTCGACGAGGTCCCCGAGCCCTTCGAAATCGTGGACATCTTCCGCCGCGTCGAGTACATCCCGGACATCGTCGAAGCGGCCATCCGCCGCAATGCCCGCGTCGTCTGGATGCAGCAAGGCTTGATCCACGATGCTTCCGAAGCCCGCGCCCGCTCCGCCGGCCTCGAGGTCGTCATGAACCGCTGCATCCTGGTGGAGCACATGCAGTACTTTTGAACTTAGCCGCGAATAAAATCACGGTGGATTAAACACAAAGGCACGAAGGCACAAAGGAAGGCCGCAAAAGAAATGATTTGATGCGGCCTTCCTTTGTGCCTTCGTGCCTTTGTGTTTAATCCACCGTGATTTTATTCGCGGCTACGCACCTTTTCGCGACCGGAGTTTGGCATCGATGTAATGGCGGTGGCTCAGGCCCAGCGCTGAAGAGATCCCGCGAAGTTCCTCGAGCTCGGGGTGGGTAAGACTCCCGTTTGCGGCGGCAACAGCAAAAAGCAGATCGAGAACCTCGACACGCTCTTCGAAGCCGAGGTTTCTGCTGTATTCGGCAATCAGGTGGGCCCGATCGAGGCTGCGGACAGACTCTTCTTCAATGATCGAAACCAGGATTTCAAGCGACTCCGGCTCAAACTTTCCGCGAAACTGAAGCTGCCTGCGGATTTCTTCCAGTTCCCGCGCATCGATTTCGCCATCGGCCTGCGCAACGATTCCCATCAAGCCACCGAGCAGGCAGAGCCGATACATTTCCGGCGCGATCTGATCCGTTCCGATCCGGCGGCGCAGCTTGAAGAAAATCTTGTTGCGCATGAACTCGTCGAGGTCGACGAGCGCCGCCGCGGGCCGCTTTTGAAACAGGCCCCTCATGCGACCGAGCAAGACCTCAACCGTTGATGCTTCCTTCAAGATGCGTGTGTACTGTTCCAGAAAGTCGTGTTCCTCGGCGGTGATCTGCGCATCGGCATTGAGGATCCGTTCGATGTGCCGGATCACTTCGTTGCGTCCGGATGAAGTCGCGGTCCTGGAAAGCAGGTCCTGGAACAACGCCTGGACCTCATTTTCCGAAGGCGCGTCTTCCAGATGCGGTTCCAGCTCCAGCCAGTCGGAATTGGTTAAGTTGAATTTCTGTGCTAATGCCTTGAGGTAGTTGAGTTCCGCCTGACTCAGACTGGAGTCCGCCCAGGCGGCTGCGATCAGTACTTTGAGAAGGGCGACAGCGTCACTATGCGTGGCCATGTTGCGATTCTAGCAACGCGGGCTAAAGCCCGCGACTACATTTGGAATCAACGGAGCGCCCTGAAATGTATGGGTGTGATCGTCAAAGCCGAGAAGCAGGGCCGGGAGCGCGTATATCGCATCGTGCGGGAACGTTTGGATGTGGCAAGGCTTTGGTTTAACTGGCTCGAGCACTGATTCGGGATAAGTTTTTGTCGCCGAATCGGGACGGGTAGACTTTCGAAGGGTTTGAGCGTAAATTAACGAGTTCCGAATGAAATTTCTTCCCCTTATCCTCAGGAACACCTTCCGAAATCGCAGACGCACCATACTCACGATTTTGAGCATCAGCATGTCGCTGTTCCTTATCAGCACGCTGCGTACACTGCTCGATTCGCTGGAGAGTCCGCCATTGACCCCGGACTCTGCCACCAGGGTGCTGACCCGGCATCAGACATCGCTTGCGAACACGATGCCGATCGCGTATCGCGAAAGAATCCGGCATATGCCCGGTGTGAAGGACATCAGCGCATACCAGTGGGTCGGCGCCATCTATAAGGATCCCGCGAACTTCTTCGCTCAATTCGCGGTGGACGCGGACCGCTTCTTCGATATCTACACCGATATTCACGTCCTTGCTCCCGAGCAAAAGGAAGCCTTCCTGAAGGAGCGGCGTGCTGCTCTGGCCGGCGTGAGCCTGGCCAAACGGTACGGCTGGAACATTGGCGACACGGTCACGATGCAGGGGACTTTTATCCCGGGCGACATCGCGGTGATCATCCGCGGATTCATCAAGGACGGCGGCAGTGAAAACATCCTGTTCCTTCGGTACGACTACTTGAACGAGTTATGGAATGACTTCAACCAGACATCGACGTTCGTCATCAAGGCGAACTCGGCCGAGGAAATTCCCGCGGTCATCGACACCATCGACGGCAGTTTCATGAACAGCACTGCGCCTACGAAGACCGAAACGGAGAAAGCCTTTGTGCTCGGTTTCGTCTCCATGCTGGGGAATGTTCGAAGTCTGGTTGTCAGCATCTCGACCGTGCTGATTTTCACGATCATCCTGGTGGCGGCCAACACGATGGCGATGTCCATCCGTGAGCGAAAAGGTGAGATTGCCATTCTGAAAACCCTGGGATTCTCACGCGGAAACGTCTTGATGGTTTTGATACTGGAATCGGCGTTCATTGCGCTTGTCGGCGGACTCCTTGGCTCGCTGGGCGCGCGGTACATCCTGGGTGGAATAGACGTGAGCGCAATGACCACGGGTTTCATTTCTGCGTTTGACGTCAAATGGGAAACCGTCGCAATGGCCGCCGGGATCTCTCTTATCGTGGCGTTTACGAGCACATTTGTTCCCGCCTGGAACGCTTCCCGCGTCCCAATCGCGGATGCGATTCGCCGCAGGGGAGAGTAGGAGTATAGTGATCCCCATTCGATACAACTTGCGCAGCTTGATCGTCAGGCGTGTGGGAACAGTGATGACGGTGCTTGGGGTTGCTTTGACGGTCGCGGTTTTCGTCTCGGTCCTGGCGATGGTGAACGGGCTGGAGGGGACTTTCGTCGACTCCGGCGAACCGCTCAACCTGATCATGATCCGGCAGTCGTCTCAGGCTGAGACCAACAGCTTTTTCAATCGTGAGATCAAGCCCATCGTCGAAGCCACCGAAGGAGTAACGGCCGTCGCAGGCGAGATCATCGTACTGATCAATCATCCGCGGATGACGGGGGAGACGGCCAACATCATCGTTCGCGGCGTTTCAGATAAGTCGTTGCAGCTTCGCCCGCGCCTGAAGATAGTCGAAGGCCGTATGTTCCGTCCCGGTCTGCGGGAAGTCATCGTGAGCCGTTCCATCTCCAGGAGATTCAGAGACGCGAAGATCGGTGACAACATCAAGATCGGCAGATCCGCGTGGAATGTCGTAGGCATTCTCGATGCTGCCCGCACGGCCTACGACTCCGAGATCTGGGCGGATTACAACGAAATCTCAGGCGAATTCGAGCGGCCGATTTACAGCTCTCTGCTTGTGCAATGCGCCGACGGCGCCGCAATGTCCGCCATACGCGAGAGACTTGCCGGCGACCGCCGAATCCAACTCGATGTGTTCGGACAGAAAGAATACTTCGAGACTCAGGCAGGCAGCGCGTTGCCGATCAAGGTGCTCGGCTATCTGATCGCTTCGATCATGGCGATCGGATCGTCGTTCGCCGTGATGAATACAATGTACGCGGCGACGGCATATCGCACTCGGGAGATAGCCACGCTGAGGGTACTGGGGTTCAAGAGACGGAACATCACGCTTTCTTTTATGTTCGAGTCTCTGCTTCTGGCGCTGATTGGCGGAGTAGTGGGCTGCCTGATGGCGATGCCGATGAATGGAATTTCGAGCGGCACGAGTAACTTCAATACTTTTTCAGAGGTTGCGTTCGATTTCAGAGTTACGCCTCGGCTCATGTTGGAAGGAATCGTCTTTGCCGCGATCATGGGAACCCTGGGAGGATTGCTCCCGGCGAGGCTCGCGGGCAGGCTCACGATCGTGCGTGCCCTGAGAACCGAGGTATGAACGCGGGCTAAAGCCCGCGACTACATTTGGGGAGGTAAGTTTGAAACAATTTCCTGGACAGAGTCGTCCCCAATGTAGTCGTCCCCAATGTAGTCGCGGGCTTTAGCCCGCGTTAAATGGCAATTCATGGATAACCTGTCGAGCGAGCTGAATAAGCTGAAAATAGACCAATCGAAACGAAACGAAGTACGGCCGGGCAATAAAACGGCACTTTTCATCATCGTGCTTATACTTCTGGCGGGCGGATTGTTCGCATTCGTCACCCTTCGCAAGCCCGCCGCGGCGGCAGTGCAGACGATACGTCCGCGCCCCGAGGCCTCGTCTCAGTCCGCGGTCCTCGTCGCGACCGGCTACGTGGTCGCACATCACAAGATACAGGTCGGATCGAAGATTACAGGCCGCGTGGCGTGGATCGGGGTGGAGAAAGGCGATCGCGTCCGGCGCGACCAGGCCGTCGTCCGCCTGGAGGATCGCGAGTACCGCGCGCAGTTCGATCAGGCGCGGTCCGCGTATGACGCCGCACAGGCACGGCTCGCGGAATTGGAGCGCGGGTCCCGGCCCGAAGAAGTCGACCGCGCAAAGGCCGACGTCGATCGCGCGCAAGCGCAGTTGCGCACCGACGAAGCGCAGTACAAGCGGACCGAAGGCCTGGCCAAAGAGGGCGTAGCCGCCGCGCAATTGCTCGATGAAGCGAAAGGCCGTTATGACAGTTCGCGCGCCAACCTGGCAGCCTTGACCAAGACGTTTGAGCTGATACGACAGGGACCACGTCAGGAGCAGATCGATAACGCCCGCTCCGAAGCCGCCCGCGACAAGGCTGCCGTGGACTACGCCCGGACGATACTCGACGCAACGGAGATCCGCGTTCCCAGCGACGGCACCATCCTCGAGAGGAACGTCGAACAGGGCGAGATGGTCACCACATCCTTCGTCGGCGACCGAGGCGCGAAGTCGTTTGTCGTCACGCTTGCGGATCTGAATGATATCCAGGTGGAACTGGACATCAACCAAAACGATTTCAACCGCATCGCTCCCCGTCAGCCCTGCACGGTCGTCACCGATGCGTATCCGGACCGCGTGTACCACTGCCGCGTGGACGAAATCGCGCCGGAAGCGAATCGGCAGAAGGCCACTGTCCAGGTGAAGGTCAAATTTACACAGCCCGACGAATATATCCGGCCTGAAATGAATGCACGCGTCACCTTTCTGGAGAACGAAAAGACTGTGAAAAATCCGGCGGCGGATGAAAGCAAGCTGTACGTCGTGCCGAAACGAGCCGTTCTGGATCGCGAGGCGGGCAAGGCCGTCTTCGTCGTCGCGGATGGAAAGGTTCAGGTCAAGCCGATTACGGTTGCGAAAGAAGTGGGAACGGACGTGTTTGTCTCCGCGGGTCTCGTGGGGAACGAAGCCATTATCGTGGGCGAGCAGCTCAACCAGCTCAAAGCCGGCGACCGGGTGGAAGTGAAACAACAATGAGTGCAGTCGAAATCAAAAATGTAACGAAGGTATTCAAGAAAGAGGCGACGGAGATCGTGGCTCTCACTGAGACCAGCCTGAAGATGGATGCCGGCGAGTTCCTTTGTTTGATGGGACCGTCGGGGTCGGGCAAGTCGACGCTGCTGAATCTCATCGCAGGAATCGATCGGCCGTCCAGAGGCCAGATCATTGTGGGCGGCACAGATATTTCGCAACTGAGCGAAAGTCAGCTCGCGGTCTGGCGGAATCACACGATCGGCTTCGTCTTTCAAACGTTTAACCTGATTCCCGTGCTGACGGCGTTTGAAAACGTGGAGTTGCCCCTGCTGTTGACGAAGCTTTCCAAGGCCGAGCGCCGCGAGCACGTGGAGACTGCGCTTTCGCTGGTCGGATTGAAAGACCGGATGACGCACTATCCTCGTCAGCTTTCCGGTGGACAGGAACAGCGCGTGGCGATTGCACGCGCTATCGTGACCGATCCCGCCTTGATCCTGGCCGACGAGCCAACGGGGGACCTCGACGCGCAATCCGCAGACGAAGTTCTGGCTATTCTTGAGAGACTTAATAGAGAATTCAAGAAGACTGTGGTCATGGTGACGCACGATCCTCGTGCCGCGCATCATGCCACTGTCACTCGACATCTCGATAAAGGCATCCTGCTCCCGGAAGGAGTTACCGCGTGAGACATTGTGTATTGATCGTTTTTACATTGTCGGTGCTCGGCACAGCCGCCGCCGCACAAGGCCCCAAGAGGCTCGGTGCCGTCAACGGAGAGGCCATCACCGAGGAACAGGTGAGCAAAGCGGCCGCTAAAGATCTCGAGAACGTTGAACTCAAGCGCTTGCAAAACGAGGCCAACTACAGGCGCGAGAAACAGGACGCCATGGAGAAAGCGCTCAATGCCCTCATGGAGGAAAGGGTTCTCGATGCGGAGGCGACCAAGAGAAAGATCTCGAAGGAAGTCCTCGTTCAACAGGAAGTGGATGCGAACATCAAGGCTCCTACGACTGAGGAAATCGAAAAATTTTACGAGGAGAACAAGGCCCGCATTCCAGTGAGCCGCGAACAAGCGATGCCCCAGATCGGACCATATCTGTTGGACCAGAAAAGGGACGCCGCGTTTGAGGCGTTGATCGCCAGGTTGAAGAAGGACTATGGCGTGACGTCCTACCTCGATCCCCTCCGCACGGACCTTGCGACTGCGGGCTTTCCAACACTCGGACCGGCGAGCGCTCCCGTAACTATCGTTGAATTTTCCGACTTTGAATGTCCGTACTGCGGCGGATTGTTTCCGACGTTAAAGGAAATTGAGAAAAAGTACGGCGACAAGATACGCGTCGTCTATCGCCAGTATCCGCTTGCCAACCTTCATCCGCATGCCCAGAAGGCTGCTGAGGCTTCGTTGTGCGCGGACGAGCAGAAGCGTTTCTGGGATTTCCACGATTCGTTGTTCGGCAACCAGCAGGATTTGACCCTGGACTCGCTGAAGCGCAGAGCGGTCGATTTGAAACTGGACGCGCCGGCATTCAATACGTGCCTCGATTCGGGCAAGCATGCCGACGCCATCCGAAAGGACATTGTGGAAGGCTCGCGTGCCGGTGTCTCCGGTACACCAGCCATCTTCATCAATGGCCGTTTGCTCTCCGGCAACCAGCCGTATGCGAGTATCGCTCAAGTGATTGAGGACGAATTGCAGCGAAATACCGCGGCCAAGTAGGAATTTTTCCCTATTGCCATGTGGTAGAGGGGGTTGTAACTTTACGCAACCCCCACCACATCAGATACTTGACACGTCTCTCCCACGGCCCGCCGATTGCACTTCCAAGGTTATTCAATCCCAAATTTCGTAAGGAGTTTGACTTATGGCTATCGACCCGGTCTGTGGAATGGAAGTCGACGAGCGCTCCACCAAGGACAAATCGACGTATCTGGGAGAAACCTACTTCTTCTGCAGCAAGGATTGCAAAGAAGAGTTCGATGCCGAGCCCGCAGAGTACGTTGGGGAAGAAAGGAAGACAGGGACCGAATAAATTATGGGGTCGGGCGAATTCCTCCGAGTTCCCCGGCCCTTTTCGGAGGGCTTATGAAAAAAACAGTCTATTGCCTGGCTTCATCGGAACCGCAGGCGGACGCCATTCTCACTCATCTGCGGAATCTGGGTTTTACACATCACGAAGTCTCGGTCGTCATGAAGAAGAAGGAAGACACGCGAGACATTTCGATGAGAGAGGACGCCATCCGCGGAGCGGAGAAGGGTGCGCTTGTGGGGGGTGCGTTGAGCGCGCTGGCGACCACCGTGATTTCGCTGCCCATTCTGGGGCCATTAGCCGTGGCTGGGCCGTTTCTGGCAGGCATCGGCGGCGCCATTGCAGGAGGCGTCGTTGGAGGGCTTGCAGGCGGCACCGGCGCTATGACGAGCATCGGCATTCCCGAAAACGAAGTTCCACGGTTGCGGGAGAGGCTGGAAAAGGGCGCCATCTTGATTGCGGTCCATTCCGACGACCCGGCTCGCCTGGATACTGCTTTGCGCGTATTCAAGTCGGAAGGCGCCGATGAAATCATTTCGACGGAAGATCTGGCCGCCTAGCTGCGTTTACGGCGCCCAGGAGGGCGCGACGTATGCGTAGAACATGACGACCAGTCCGATCATCAGCGTCAGAAAAATGCTGTGCTTCAGCGTGAATCCAAACAGCCGGCCTTCATCTTCGCGTTTCATTTGGGTTGCGGCGGCAGCCACGGCGATGGAGGTCAGGCTGATCATCTTCCCCATCACTCCCCCAGCCGAATTTCCGGACGCCATGAGTACGGCGTTCATCCCCAGCTTGTTGGCCGTTACTTCCTGAAGAGTGCCGAAGAGCGCATTGGCGGACGTGTCACTTCCAGTAAGAAACACACCCAGCGATCCCAGCACGGCGCTGAACATCGGGAACAAGACTCCCGTCGCGGCGAAGGCGAGACCCAACGTTCCGGTCGCTCCGGAGTAGTTCATCACAAACGCCAGGGCCAGAACGGCCGCGAGGGTGAGTTCGGCAAGCACCAGTTGCTTGCAGGTGTCTTTGAAAGCTTTCGCGAACTGCGCCGGGCTCAAGCCGACCACGAACGAGGCGAGGATGGCGGCAAACAGGCACGAAGTTCCCGCTGCTGAAAGCCAATTCAAGTTGAATACGGCGCCGTAACCGGAGGCCTGCTCGACAACAGGCGGCATCCGTTGAACGAGATTATGCAGGCCGGGCCACTGGATAGGTATGTTGACGGAGTTCAATTGTCTCTGGATCGGCGGATATCCCCACAGCAGGACCATAATGACGAGGAGAATGTAAGGCGACCATGCCAGTAACATCTCGCGCTTGCTATGAACGACCTTGCTCGGGGGCAGATGGCCGAAATCGAATTTGTCGCGCGGCTTCCAGAACCGGAACAGAACGATGAGTGCGCCGATCGCGGCCATGGATGCCAGAATGTCGGTGAGCTGCGGGCCGATGAAATTCGAAACAAAGAATTGCGTGGCGGCAAACGCTGCTCCACACACTGCGGCAGCGGGCAAAACGCCGCGCAAGCCGCTCCATCCGCACATGACGGCAATCATGTAGGCGGGAATAAATAACGAAATCGGAGCACAGATACGGCCGACGCCGGCGCTCAAGCGCTCGATAGGCAGTCCGGTCGTAACCGCCAGAGTAGTGATCGGCACAGCGATGGATCCAAAGGCCACTGGGGCGGTATTGGCCAGCAGGCAAACGGCTGCAGACATGAATGGCGAAAATCCCAGGCCGATGAGCATCGTCGCGGCTACGGCTACCGGCGTTCCGAATCCGGCGCAGCCCTCAATGAAAGCACCGAAAGCAAATGCGACGAGCATCATCTGAAGGCGGCCATCGTCGGTCAGGTGACCGACGGAATCTTTCAGCATACCGAATCTTCCGCTCTCCACCGTCACCCGGTAGAGCAGAATCGCGGAAAACACCACCCATCCAATCGGAAACAGCCCAAACGCCGCACCATAAAAGATGGACGAAAAGAGCATGCCGAAAGGCATCCGGTAGACCACTCCGGCGAGAAGCAAGGTTACTGCCAGGCCGGCCAGAGAGGCCATCCAGGCGGGCTTACGCTTGATGCCGATCAGGAACAGCAGGACGAAAATCGGGACCGCCGCTATCAATGCCGATAAGGCGAGACTATTTCCTATGGGGGTGTAGTTTTGTTGCCACATGGGCGGGAACGATACTCAGACTCCCAATTTCGTGCAAGAGGAAACTTCGGGCTAGTCCAGGCCCGGCTTTTTAAGGCGATATCCGACGGACCGGACAGTCTCGATGTAGCGCGGACTTCTGGCATCGTCACCCAGCTTCTTTCTCAGTGAAGAAACGTGCACATCAATGGAGCGATCGAAGACTTCAAAGTCACGATCCGCAACCTCGAGGAGCAGCTGTTCGCGGCTTTTTACCCGGCCGGCAGAGCGGGCCAGCGCGAGAAGGATTTCATACTCCACGGCGGTCAGCACCAGGGCGTTTCCGCCTATGGTTGCAGTTCTGGCGGAAGGGTCGATCCACAGTTCGCCGACGGCCAGAGTGGCCTCGCGCGCTTCCTCTTTGCCGTGTTTCGTCATCAGGGATCGTCTCAGAACGGCTCGCAGGCGTGCCAGAAGTTCTCTCGTCGAGAAAGTTTTGGGAATGTAGTCATCGGCGCCGACTTCGAGTCCGACGATGCGATCCGATTCATCGCCGAGCGCCGTGAGCATGAGAACCGGCACCGAGGATTGCTTTCGTATCTCGCGCAACACATCAAAACCGTTCATGCCGGGCAGCATCACATCGAGAAAGACGGCGGCATAGCCGCCTTGCAAGGACTGCTGCAGGCCATCTCTGCCGTTGTGGGCCATATCGACCGAGTAACCGAGCGGTTCGAGGTAATCGCGCAAAAGCCCGGCGAGCTTCACATCGTCGTCGATGATGAGGAGACGCGTCGGCGTTTCGTCGGATGCGTTACTCATAAAACGTTCCGATTTTACCTTGTCTTAACAATTCTGCCGATCCTGCACACACTTCCTTTACCTCAGGACGATCCAATAGAGAATCAACGAAAGGAGGCTTCCACGTGACTCATAAGGAAAATCATATTTCAAGCCGGCGCCGTTTTTTCAAGGCAGCGGCCGCGGCGGGTGTCGGCAGCTTATTCCTGGATGTTCCCGGACTCTTCGCAGAGCAGCTGGTTGCGACACCGGATCAGACCGAGGGTCCGTACTACCCGCCCACTCTTCCCCTGGACACAGATAACGATCTGGTGGTGATCAACAGTAACCTGACTTCTGCCGTGGGTCAGATCACCTATATCAGCGGCCGCATTCTGAACGCCGGCGGTGAACCGATCCGCAACGCTTACATGGAAATCTGGCACGCGGACAACACGGGCTCCTACATCCATCCTTCGAGCATGGGTTATGCAAATCGCGATTTGAACTTCCAGGGTTTTGGCCGCTTTCTAACAGGGTCGTCGGGCGAGTACCTTTTCAGAACCATTAAACCGGGACTCTATACGGGACGAACGCGCCACATCCATTTCAAAGTCAAGGCCGGCGGGCAGACCTTGACCTCTCAACTTTACTTTCTGGGCGAGTCCCAAAACGCATCGGACTCCGTTCTGCAGGGAATTCGCAACGCGACGGCTCGAAATTCCGTCATTGTGCCGTTCGTTTCAATTGAAGGCTCGTCAGTGGGTGCCATCGCAGCCAGGTTCGATATTGTGCTTTCGGTTACTCCAAACACAGTTCCTGTCCTGACGATGACGAACCTGACCAATCCAACCAGAACCGGCTACCTTGCAGGCGATAACTGGCGAGCGGATTTGAAGAATGCGTCGGCAGGAGCCCGGGTATATCTTCATCTGTGGAAAGACAACGTGGACCTCGTATCCGGTCCTTACGGGAGCTTGACGGACAGCTCGGGCGCGTGGTCACTTACGGGGAGTTACGGTTCAAGCGAGGTGGGTCTCTGGGAAGTGCAGGCCGTGATCGGGAGTTCCACTTCGACGGAAACGTCGGCGCCCGTCAATATCCGCATCTCCAGCAATTAGGTTAGCCGTATCAAACGTGGGAATAAACACACAGACACAAAGGCACAAAGAGACAAGGCGGCTCTACGTTCCGCTGTGGACCCGAATTCTGCTGCTGGCGGCATTGAATCTGGCGATCCTCGGGATTGTGTCTGTAGTTTTCCTGCGCTCGCAGTTGAGACCGGAGCTTGAATCGTTTCTCATGGCTGAGGCACGGCAAAGGATCGGATCGGTTACTCAGCTTGTCGTAGCGGACCTTCAGGGCACGGATATGTCCCGGTGGACCGAGATCCTGGGCCGGTATTCCCGGGAATACGGCGTCACTTTTCTTCTCTATCGGAATACCGGAGAACAGTTGGCGGGTCCTTCGGCTCAGCTGCCGCCCGAGGTGGACGTCCGGTTGCCTCGGGGCGGGCCGCCCCCGCCGCCCCGGCCTGAGTTCGGGCCACCTCCAGGACCAGGTCCTGGCCCGGGAGGCGGGTTTTTTGCACCACCCGGACCTCCGTTTCTCGCCGTATCGAAATCGCAGCCCCAATACTGGATCGGCGTTCGAATGCCGTTCATTGAGGGACCGAACCGCGAAACGCTCCGCAGCGTGCTCATGCTGGTTTCACCGACATTCTTTACCAATTCATTCTTTTTCGAGATGAGGCCCTGGATCATGACCGGCGCTGTGATCATCGTGATTTCAGCTTTGTGCTGGCTTCCTCTTGTTCGAAACCTGACTCATTCGATTGCGGATATGAAAGGAGCTACAGCGCATATTGCAGAAGGGCATTTTGAAGTCGAACTGAAAGCGAGGCGCAGTGACGAGCTGGGCTCACTTGGAGCCTCCATCAGCCGAATGGCCGCACGGCTCAAAACTCTTACCGAAGGACGAAAACGCTTCCTCGGAGATGCAGCGCACGAACTGCGGTCTCCCATCGCTCGGATGCTCCTGGCGACAGAGATTCTCGAACGAGACGCACAGCCGGGCGCCCGCAAATACATTGGCGACCTGAAAGACGACCTGAACATCATGTCGCAGCTTACGGACGAGCTGCTGCAGTTCGCGAGAGCGGAATCGGCGTTGAAAACCCCTGGGCTCATGCCCGTCAATGTAGCGGAGGCGGCAGAAACCGCCGCGCGCCGTGAAGCCACGGAGGGCGCCGCGATTCGTATTGACGTCGATCCGGCCATCGTTGTTCAAGCCAATATGGAGTACCTGGTGCGGTCACTGGGGAACGTACTCCGAAACGCGGTACGCTACGCCGGATCTCAGGGTCCAATCCAGGTTTCGGCAAATCGAAAAAACCAGGACGTTCAGATCACCGTGTCGGACTCCGGTCCGGGAATTCCTGAAGATGCATTGGACAAAATCTTTACGCCCTTCTACCGGCTCGATGACGCGCGTGACCGGCGAACCGGCGGCACGGGCCTGGGTCTGGCGATCGTCCGAACCTGTATCGAAGCGTGCGGTGGAACGGTAGAGTGCCGGAACCGCCGTCCATCGGGACTGGAAGTGATGATACGTCTGCCTGCAGCCTAGCTCACGGCAGTTGGCTGCCTGTGTAGTGACTCAGTTTGAAAAATGGGAGCTGGATCAACGCGGGCTAAAGCCCGCGACTACATTTGGGATCAACGTTGGGTCTGAAATGTAGTCGCGGGCTTTAGCCCGCGTTCATTCAAACTGAGTCACTGCCGCTGCTTGCTTGTTGTTGACATCCGGCATAAGTAGGCTTACAAGGACTTGAACTACGACATGAAGGCGACATCGGCCTATGGGGTGTGACATGAGAAAGCAAATCTTCACGAACGCGAGCTTCACGATGCTCACATTCGTGGCCTTTCTAGGCGGACTTCCGTCCGCCATCGCGCAAGGCGCAAAACCGGTCCTGCCGATTTTCGAAGTGGACTCCAAATTTCCCACCATGCCGGACCACAGGCTGCTGGGCGGTGTCGGTGGAGCGACCGCGGACTCCCACGGCAATATCTGGGTGTTTCATCGCCCGCACACGCTCGAGGAAGGCAACGCCACGGAGAATGGATACGTGCCGGCTCCGCCCGTTGTCGAATTCAGCGCGGACGGCAAGTACATCCAGGGATGGGGCGGTCCGGCCAAAGGAGGCCAGTACGAATGGTTCAATCGTGGAGGGCTGCATTCGGCGTTCGCGGAGTGCCAGTCCTGCACGGCCGAACGGCGCCTGAATGGGGATGGACGTCCCGGGAGCGGCGAGCACGGCATCGCCGTTGATGCGAGGGACAATGTCTGGCTCACCGGCAACGGCGACGGCGACGGTCAAGTCCTCAAGTTCAGCAAAGACGGAAAGTTTCTGCTGCAGATCGGCAAGGGCGGCGTGGCCGTGGACAGCAACGACACAACGCACTTGAGCCGGCCGGCGGGCATCACCGTGTATGACAAGACCAACGAGGTGTTTGTTGCTGACGGGTACGGCAACCGCCGCGTCATCGTGTTCGACGCCAACACCGGCGCCTACAAGCGCCACTGGGGCGCCTACGGCAACAAGCCGGACGACAAGGCCTCGAAGGCGCGCCAGGCGGCCGGTGCGGGACCGCAGCAGTTCAACACGCCGCACGGCATCGAGGTCTCCAACGACGGCATCGTGTATGTGACGGATCGCGCGAACAACCGCGTTCAGTCTTTCACCCTGGACGGAAAATTCCTGAAGGAAGGTTTCATCAAGCGTGAATCACAAGGGACAGGCACGGCATTCGGCGTTGCGTTGTCGGCGGATCCGCAGCAGCGTTTCGTCTACATCGCGGACGGTTCGAACGAACGCATCGCGATTCTCGATCGCACATCGCTCGAAGAGATCGGCCACATCGGCGGACCTGGACGCAAGGCGGGCGAGTTCTTCCATCTGCACAGCCTCGACGTCGATCCGCAGGGAAATATCGTGACCGGCGAGTCGCAGGGCTACCGCGTGCAGAAGTTCATCTACAAGGGGCTGTCCAGGTAACAGTGGCATCATGCAGGACAAAACCGTAAGACGCCGCGATTTTCTAAAGGCCGCCGTAGGTACCACGATAGCTACGGCGCTGCGCCCGCAAGGGCCCGCCGACTTCGTATTCCGGAACGGCAAGATCATAACGGTCGATCGTGGTTCTACAGTCGCGGATTCCATCGCCATCTCCGGCGACCGAGTGGTGGCGGTCGGTCCGAGTGCCGCCATGGCGGCGTTCACCGCTCCGGCAACGCGCACCATCGACCTGCGAGGAAAAACAGTCATCCCGGGCCTGATTGATGGCCATGCACACATGGACCGGGAAGGCCTCAAAAATGTTTTTCCGTCGCTGGGACGTGTCCGTTCGATCCGCGACATCACCGCCGACATGACCATGGTAGGGGGAAAAATCGTGCATCAAATACCGAATTGGCCGGCACAATAAATCCTAATGTCGCCGAAGGCATCCGATGGAAGCCGCGGAGCGGCGTTAGAGTGTAGCCCCGGGCGCCAGCCCGGGGTCAGGGTGTCGTTTTGGATTTCCAGCCCCTTCGGGGCTGAGTCGTTTAACCGCACAGAACCCCGGGCTGGCGCCCGGGGCTACACTCTAACGCCGCTCCGTGGCTGGAATCCTGAATAATCCGGACTAGCCATCGGTTAACGAAGGGACTTCCAGAAACCTCTCACTCCTGTACTTCTGTATCTCATCCGCCAGAAGATCGTGACCGCTTGCTCGCCCGCTGGCTCTGATGAAATCACCGACCTGGAGATCGTCAAACCCAAGGGTTTCGCGTTCATGAAAGATCGCAGTCGCTTCGGTGAGGAGAATGTTGCTCTCGGCGGCTTTCGTTCGGCGTTGATCTTCAGACAGGAAAGCACCGCGAACAGCGATAGTATGATGTTTCCGATCAATCCCGGTGATGCGGCCGACCTGAACCAGGCCAATCATATTCCTGGAATCCGTTTTTGTCCGGCCTGCAAAAACGTAAGAGACACAAACGGTGATAATCGCGACGTAAATAAGGATTTGCTTCACCACAGGCTTCCGGTCCTCCTTCTCTGCATACGTTCCATTCCATTGGATCAGAGGAAAGTAAAGCTGGTGTGTGCAGCGCGACCTCGAATTGTTAAGGAAGGGTAAACGCGATTAGCAATGCAACCAGATTGACACTGCCTAATGCGAGTAGTAGAAGGACACTCACCTTTTTCGAGTTCAAAAAGCGTGAAGCGGAACATCAGGCTCCGTGAAGCCATGGGCTTCCAACTCACGGCGGAACCTCCCGTCAAATGCAATTTCGAGTGAGATTCGAGTTTTAAAGCCCGCGTTCTTTTTACACTATTTAACATCGGCGACTAATCCTTGCCTCCCTTTTCGCGGTCAAAGAAACGAAGGTCACGCGGAGGCAATGCGATGGGTCACGAACGTTTCGACGTGTTCCGGGTTGGAGATCAGGTTCGCATTTTGGGGGGCTGGCGGTCGCCGCTTTCCGGCTACGCGGGCACGATCGTCGAGATTTCTACCAAAGACTCGAAGGGTCCTTATCTCGTCGAGTTCGACAATGGCCTGCGATATCGGTATCACGTCGAAGAGTTAAGGATGATCCATCAACGGACGAGCAGAGCCAACCTTGGAAATGCGAAGTGACCCGCGACATCGTCAATCACGTTAACCTGGCATGTATAGAACCCTGGTGGCAGTTCGGTGAGCGGCAAAGTCAGCTCGAACGTTGATGCGCGGCGGTCGCGGGCGTTGAGTTCGGTTGCTTCCGCAATCGGCGTTTCGTAGACCTTGGTGTCGGCTTTGTAAAATGCGGCGCTCGTCAGCATGTGAATGGAGTTCTTGTCCTTCGAGCCCGCGTCCGTGCGAGACGCGGGGTCATACACTTCAAAATAGAGGTAGAGCTGCTGCTTTCGCGAAAAGACATGGGTCACGCTCGGAATCAATTCCGAACCGTTGCGAACCAGCGGATTATCGCGCTTCGGACGTGCGGCCTGCTTCTGGCTGGAAGGCACAACGGAACTGACTTTCACGGACGCATCTTTCAAGTCGGGAACAACCACTTCCGTCTCGAATGAGCCCACTTGTCCTGTCTGATTTTCACGAACAACGACTTTTAGAACGTAATTGCCCGGCGGCAGGAAGAACCCGCTGTCGTATTGGACGTTCTTGCGCTTGACGTCCTGCGCCGTGTCGACCGCCAGCTTGACCGTATCCCGAATGATTCCGAACGGGCGCTGGTTCTTGTCACGCACGAATCCCGCGACATCCAGAGTCGAGCGATCCTCAGCGCCGGCTCGAGTGAAAGGAATGACGGCACCCGGAACGACGACCGAGACCGGCACAAAGTATCTGAAATTGGAAACACGGAAGTACCCCGTTGACAGGTAAACCGGAATATCCGTACTTGGCAGATCGGACGCGAGCTGTTCCTGAATGATCCGCTCGCGATCTTCTTTGGTCGAATGCTGGAAGTCAGCCGCAGCGTAATATCCTCGGCGGCTCTCCACTTTTAGATCGCGGCGCTTCAGAGTTATCGTTATTTTTCTGAATCGTCCATCCTTGGCCTCGTTGCTGCTGCGATATCCGAGAACGTAGTACATCGATGTGTCTTCGATCATCCGCATGAATGCGGGACGAAAGTCGTTCATGTCGAGAAAAGCCCGGCCGCCCGTATCGGCCGCCAGGGTGACCAGAGTTTCCTGGGATGAGAACGTCGAATCAAACTGGCGTTGGACAGACTGGCCGGAAAACGCTCCACTGCCGAACTGGCTCGCTTTAGACGCATCACCGCCCGGCGGTACTGCCTGAAGACCGCGCACGTCGACCGTGTAGATGGATAGATTGGCCCGCACCGCGGCATTGGTTGCCGCCCGCAACTGAGACTGATTCTCGATTCCGGTACGCTGAAGCCCGCTGGCGAAATAAAGAACGGATTTCTTCTGCTCGATTTGACCGAGTGCGCCGGCCAGAGACTTCAGAGCTTCGAGCCGGCGATCGGCATTGAAGATGTTGAACTCCGTATCGTCGCCGACAAAGGCATCGTCTGTGTTGTCTGCAATATCATCCGTGGTTGCGCCGGCCTCCAAACCATGGCCGCTCTCCGGATTGAAGCCCTGGATCGCGGTCAACAATGCATCTCGATCGGACGTAAAGTCCTGATTCACGGTGAGCGTGTTACCGAGGGTCACGACAGCGATCAGATCGGCGGGATTCATCTGTTTGTGAACATAGTCCTCCGCCGAATTTGCGGCACGCCTGACTTCTTCGGGCTGCATGGAGCTCAGGTCAAAAAAGAGTACGACCAGGCGCCGATTGCGGAACGTCTCCTCCGGGAGCGCTGACCGTTGATTTACCGTGGGCGCGTTCAGGTTTTCGAGCAAAGCCCGAGCAGGCGGCGCGGATGTGGTGAGAGCGTCAGTATTTTCCACGTCCAGCGACAGGAGCTTTTGAGGTTTGCCGTCTTCAGCCAGCGTAAAGTCTTCGAGCTTGAGATCGCGCACGAAGTTGCCGTCCTTGTCGCGGACAGTCACGTTCACCAGCACAAGATCCGTGTCTGTTCGCAGCGTGAACGGGGACTGGTTTCGCTGGTTTTGCGGAAACCCGCGAATCGGTAGCAGAACCAGGAAGGATGTAGCCACAAAAAGCACAAAAAGCACAAAAATTCTTGTGCCTTTTGTGCTTTTTGTGGCTAGCTCCCGTTTTCCCCTCATCATGTGCCTCACCTAGAACCGGACGCGCACAGTCATTTGAAGCTTCCTCATCGAACCCACGGATGTGACTTGCCCGAATGAGGGCGAATTGAGAATGGTGTCGATCGCTCGAAATTGCGGCGTGTTAAAAACATTGGTCGCCTGAATTCGCAGCTCCATAGGGTAGCGGTCTTTGAGCATCACGGTCCGGTTCAATGCCATGTCGAACTGAAGCGTCCCGGGACCGCGTATGGTATTTCTGCCGGCATTCCCGAACTGACCGGCTGCAGGCAGCAGAAATGCCGCTGTATCGAACCACTCGAACACGGTCGGCTTCGATAGTGCCACCGGTAACCCCGTTGCATTTCCGCGCACGGTGCCGTTGGTTCCGCGAAGGATGTCGCCGGCTTCACCCAGGATCCGCGCGGTGTAAGGAGTTCCGGAAGCGATGGTCCAGGCGCCGCTCAGCTGCCAGTTTCCGAGCATCTGTCCCATCAGCCCTCCGTTGGACAGCCATGGCTTGTTTGACCCGAATGGCAGTTCCCAGACGTAGTCCCCCGTAAAACGATGCGGCTGATCGAAACTGGACAGTCCGCGTTCAGCGGCAAGATCGAACGCGTTCTGCGCCACTACACCCGTGGCGGTGCTTGTACTGGATGCGTTATCGATGGACTTTGAAAAGGTGTAGCTGGCTCCCGCAGAGAAACCCTGCGTGAGCCGCTTGCGAAGCCTGACCGATCCGGCGTGCGCGACCGAGGCTGCATCCGAAGTTTCCCAAATAAAGGGTTGGACGTTCGCTATGCGCAAGCCTGTCGCGGTTCGATTGGGAGCCTGGAGAACATCAAGGCGTGTTCCTTTCGTGCCGATGTAGCCAAGACTCAAAACGAGTGACGTTGAAATCTGGTGTTGGATGTCGAGATTCCACGTCTGTACATAGCCGATTCTGTAATCACGATCCACGCCGAAGCTGTTTGTAATGGTCGAGGCCGGCAAGACGGGAAAACCGTTCTGAAGTGTCAACGGCAGAGACGCCGAAGCAATGTTGGTCTGAGTGACCGCAAAGGGCGGCTGAAATGCCAACTGTTGAACGATGCTGCCATAAGCAGCGTTGTTATAGCTGATACCGTACCCGGCCCGCACCACACTGTTGTTCGTCGCCCGCCACGCAATGCCCACTCTGGGAGCAAAGTTATTGCGGTCCGGATTGACGAGACTCGCTGGAAACTGTCCGCTGAACGCTCCGGTCCCCGCGGCCGGCACGGGCGCCGCGGCTGTGAATCCGGGCGACACATCCAGATTCACAATTCGATTATCGATTTCGGTGAAGGGCGATACATATTCGTAGCGTAAACCCAGGTTGAGCGTTAATTTCGGCAGGATTCGCCAGTCATCCTGAAAGAAGACGTTAAAGGAATCCGCTCTGAACCGATAATCGTCGGTGCCGTACTGAACGGATGTGAGCTGCGGCAACCCCAGCAGGAAGTCCGCAAAGTCAAAGCCACTGGCTGCGCCCGTGAACGTAAGACTGCCGCGCGCGTTAGTGTTGGTGTGGGTATTCAATTGAATGCGGCGGAACTGTCCTCCCCAGCGCATCGAATGCGCCCCGCGAGTCCAGAGCATCGTGTCGCCGAACTGCATCGTTTGGCTGACGCGCTGTGACGTGTTGGTGTCATTCACTCCGCTGAAGTTGGTGAATGACAGCCTGGGAATACCCCAATCAAAGGGATTCTGCGACACTCCAAGAACGCCGGCAAGGCCTGCCACATCCTCGATACCTGAATACACATTCGTCGTGGAGTTTCTGTTGCGGCTGAAACCGAATTGAATCGCGTTATTCACGCGGCCGAAGGATTGCGAGTAACTGATGGGGATGTTGATCCCGAGGACTGTGCTCTTGCCCCCGGTGGTCGGAAGCGAACTGCTCAGGGCGAGATCCTGCGTTCGATACTGAAGACCGAAGGACAGTGAGCGTCCGCCGCGCTGCCCGCCACGGGCCCCGCCCCCGCCGCGGGGAGGGCGTCCTCTCTGTCCTGCCGGTTCTCCAAAGCTGTGATTGAAACGGAAGTTCACATCGTCGCCGTTGTTGGTATTGGTCGTGACGAAGTGAAAGTTCTGCGCATTGCCGGGAAGGTTCGGCAGCGGGATGAATGGCAGGAGCGCTGAAGCAGCGGGACTGATGACTGAGCCGGGAATCTGATTGTTCTGGAACAACGCCCCACTCGTCGGATCGAGGATCTGAACCGGGTTGCCGTTTCGAAGGAGCGTTTGAGAAAAATCGCCGTTGCGTTCCAGCAGAGTAGGTACCGTGGAGAAAGCGTCGAACGGATTATGGCTCCGAGTTCCGTTGTAAGTAAAAGTGAAGAAGTTCCGATTTCCTGCATCAAACAGCTTGGGAATCTTCAGCGGTCCTCCGATGTTCACGCCAAAGCGACTCTGGTCGTAGGCCGGCTTGGGAGTGGGCTGTCCCTTCAGCGAATACGGGGCCGCGTCAAAAACGGAGTCGCCAATCGAGTAATTGAAACTGAGCGTCGGCCGGTTCGCAAACTGACCGCGGCCGCCCCCGATGGCAAAACCACGTCCGCCGCCGCGCGGACCACCGCCCGGCCCACCTCGGCCCGCAAAACCACCCGCAGGTCCTTGGCCTCGCCCTCCTCCTCTGCCTGCGCCGTCAGCACCTCCCTGTCCGCGTTGACCATCGAAGCCTTCCTGTTGCCGATCAAAAGGCCGGTCGAGATCGAACATTCCATCGAAGGCGGGAGCGGCCGTATTTCCGGACACCGCCACGGATTCGGTCGGAGCGTCCGCAGTCATACCTGGAAGGGCTGCGTTGGATGGGATTGAGAGATCATTGAGGGGCGGTTCGTTCAGGTTTTCGCTGCCGCTTTGACCCGTCTCCACCGGTGGGGCATTGAATGCGCCGCGCCCGCGCTGTCCCGCGGGCCGTGCAGGAGGAGGAGAAGGAGCGGCGGCCGCCGTTTGAGACCTGGAACGAAGAATCAGATCAAAATCGGCCTGCACGGCGGAACCATCGGCAACAACGACCTGCAAATCTGCAGTTGCAAACGCAGTCATTTCCACCGTTACGCGATATGTGCCGGGACCCGGCAATCGAAGCGAGTAACGTCCGTTCAAGTCCGTCGCCGTGGTTACCTGCTCGGGTTTATCTGAGTTGGTGGCATCAACGGATGCTCCGGGCAAAGGCGTACTCCCCGACCTGACGATGCCCTGGATGAACATTCCACTGGCAGGTTTCTGAACCTGAGCGACCGTGGCAACACAGACGACAAGAAGCAGAAATAGGACCGGTAGTAACGCGCCAGCCTTGAGTCGCATCTTAACCATTTCTACGAAGCGTAATCTCCGCCGTTACGTTTTTTACATCTCTTAACAACGTTGCCGGCACTTGCAACAAGCCGCTGGCCCGGATTATTCATAAATTCGGTTAAACGACTCAGCCCCGAAGAGGCGAAAGATTCCAGAGATTCTTTCGCCCCTTCGGGGCTTGAAATCCAACACGACACCCTGCCCCCGGGCTTGCGCCCAGGGCTGCACTCTAACGCCGCTCCGCGGCTGCATTCTTCAGTCTGGGCACTGTTACGTGGTAAACCCGTCCCCATTAGCCGAATTCCTGAATAATCCGGGCTAATGCGCTTCGGAGATCACCCCGGCGATCCAGGCGTTCATCGGGGCCACGGAAAGCCCCATGTTGAATGACGGGTAGGCGGGATGAATGGCGTGGCTTATTGCGATTACCCGGCCGGTGGAGTTGATCAGGGGGCCGCCGGCGGCGCCGAAGTTATTCAGCGTTTCAAAAAAGATCCGGTCGTCGTTCTGTCCACTGACGCGTGTCTCGATCGCGATCGGCTGGATGTAGCCCTTTTGGGCGAGCAACTCCGCAATTTCGTCCGTGGCGGGCCGTCCAAACTTGTAAATCTCCCGTCGGACATCGTCCGGAACCCTGGTGAGCAACAGTTCAACGCCGCCCGGGTACCCGAGGAGAAGAATGGCCTCCCCGGTTTGCGCCTTTTTGTCGTGACTGAGCGGAAGACTTCTCGCAGAAATCGATGTTTTCTGAAGGATGCACACGACAGCATCACCGGACTCGGCCGCGCGATCAATTTTGATGTCCGCTGCTTCGGTCAATCCGGGTAAGTAAATGTGCAGTGTTCGAATCGATGGGATGAGTTGCGGATTCTCGGACTCGTCGAGGAGAGGATCCGCGGCCCATGGAGAGAGGATGAACCCGCTCGTCAGTACATGCGTGGAGTCGATCAGAAAGCCTGTCCCCTGAAATTCCCTTACTACGACAGGCCCGTCCGCCTCGAAGCTGACAAGTTCGTGGCCGTCTTGATCGCGGCGAGGCGCGCCGGCTTGATCGAGGCCCTCATAACGAAGCGGCCGGCGTCCGGTGCGGTCGGTCCAGATGTAGTCTCCAACGATCAGCCCAACGCTTGCCGAGGCTTTGCGGAAAATCGTTTCCGGCATGTGCTGCGATTCCTCGAGTCGACGCAGCCGTTCGGCCTGTTCCTGAACCTGCTTTTCCAGAATGCTGAATGCCTGCGAAGTGGATTCGGGCTGCCAGGAAGCCTGAGCGTGTTCGGTACCGTGGCCCCATGCCGTCCAGAGATATGCAACTGCTATAAAGCCGCCAGCGAGACACGCGGTACGAAAGCCGATGTTCCTCATAACTCCTATGATCTCCTTTGATCGTACTGAGACGGGTGGCGATGAAGGAACGTTTGAAATGGAATCGTAAAGAATTGTTAACCGACGAAACGGTAGCCCTGGGCGTGGACGGTGATGATGAATTGAGGATTCTTCGGATCGTGCTCCACTTTCTGCCGAAGCATGGCGATATGAACGTCCACGGTCCGGCTCGCCGATTCGCTGCTATAACCCCAGACGTGGACAAGGAGTTCGTCTCGCGAAACAACCTTGCCTCGCCTTTCGATCAGATACCGCAGCAGAGTAAATTCGCGCTCGGACATCGCCAGTCTCTGATCGGAGCGGAAGACGTGGCCCCTTTTCAGATCGACTTTCATGTCGCTGAACTGGTACCAGTCACCGGACCGGTTCTCCATTGCGAGGCGGCGGAGTAATGCTTCGACGCGCGCCAGCAGTTCGTGCGGATCGAAAGGTTTTGCGAGGTAGTCATCGGCTCCCAGCCGCAAGCCGCGCACTTTGTCTTTGGTCTCACCGCGCGCCGTCAGCATGAGGATTGGAGTCGATATGCCCTTTTCGCGGACGCCCCGGCAGATGTCGAATCCGCTCATGCCGGGCAGCATGACGTCGAGGACAACCAGATCGAATGTATCGGCGAGGATGCGCTCGTTCGCATCAAGTCCGTTCGTCACGCTTTCGACAAGATACCCCTGGCCCTTGAGCATGTCGCTCAGTGTGATGACGAGACCGGGTTCATCTTCCACGAGCAGAATTCGTCGGGTTGTCTGGAGAGTATCCATCGATTAAATTCGCGGCTCAGAGGGCATTGCCGGAATATGGAGTGTAAAGCGCGTGGTCAGGTCCGAACTGGACACTTCCACCCGTCCGCCGAGAGATTCCACGATGGATTTGACGATGTACAAACCCAACCCGCTTCCGGGGATGGTGGCAGCGTTCTTGCCGCGGAAAAATGGCTCGAAGATGTGCGGCATGTCGGAAGGATCGATGCCCGGACCGGCACTTTCAACTGCGATCTCGATCTCCCCCGGCTGGCTGCTGAGTTGCGGTCGCGCGGTCACGTTGATCAAGCCCGGGCTCTGACCGTACTTCAGCGCATTCATCAGCAGGTTGTGCAGGCAATGGCCCAGCGCATTGGGTTCCGACACCGCGAGTGGCAGGCCCGATGGAATCTTCGCGACAATCTCGCATGGGTACTTCGGCAGGACCGCCCGACATGAATCGATGGCCTTATCAATGACCTCTGAAACGTCCACAGGAGTTCGCTCGTATGTATTGCGGCCCGACTGAGCCTGGGCGAACAGCAGAGCCTGTTCCACCATATCGGAAAGCCGCAGCCCCTGTTCCTGAAGGACCTTTCCGTATCGTACGACTTCTTCTTCACGTCTGACGTTTCCGGTAGCCAGGTTGTACCCCGCAGAACGAACAACGGCAAGCGGCGTCCGAAGCTCGTGCGAGAGTCCCGCCGCAAACTCGAGTTGCATCCTGCCCAGCGCCCTGACGCGCTCCGTAGAGATAAATGTGAACGCAATCCCGATAGCCAGAACAGTCAGAACACCAAAGCTGAGTAGCAGGTTCCTCCTGCGGAATTGATCTTCGAACGTCTGCAAGGAGCCGGTGCGATGTTTCGCGTAGAGTTGCCACCCGCGCATCGACTCAGCGCCCACCGGCCGGAATCGCCCTTCCGGAAGAGGTCCGAAGCGGGCCAGTCTGCCTATATCGTCTCCGGCGAAATGGATGCTGGCATCGGTTGCCTGCTCGAAATTCGAAAGAACCAGACCGGGTGATGATTTGAACACGACGGTTCCGGTACCGGCCTCTGCGACAACAACGTCGTAATCGAAGTCGCCCTGCTTTGAAAAGTGACGTTGCACTAGAAAGGGCAGGAACGTCTCGTCGAACACCTTGCGGTTCAGGCGCACGATCTCCCATGCGGCGGGTCCCGGCGGCGGTCCGAACTCGCGGTCTCGGGGCCGGCCGAAGTCCGGGGGGCCCTGCGGCGGTCCGGGTGCACGCATGATTGGAAATGTGAAAGCGGGTATGTGTTCGACCGTTAAAAAGGCCGGGCCCCGGCCCCGAGGGCTCCGGCGAAATTCAGACAACTCCGGTGGCCATTCCGTCGGTTCCAGATCGCGCTTTTCGGGATCGAAACGGAATAGCTCGACTTCACCCGGGCTGACGGCCTTTGCCAGGAACATATCCTGGAGAAGACCCGGATGCCGCGATGCCGACACCCATTGGTCGTATCGGCGCGCCAGTTGCTCGGCCGGATCGGCAGCGCTATTGAAGTCGGGCGGTCCCGGCCGGCGATTCGGAAACAGCAAACGCAGTTCGCTCTCGAAGTCCTCGACAAAACGCATTGTCGCGACATCCAAACTCTGCTTTTGCCGGGCTTCCTCTGCCTCGCTGATCTCGGTAATCCAGCGGTATTGCAGTACGGCCAGCACACCAAGCACGGTGGCCATGCCGAACAGTATGAGAAGGGACGTATTTGGTATTCGCCGCGGGGGCCGATATTCCAGTTTCAAAAGCATCCACGCTTTCGACTGCGATTGTCGTCGAACGTTTAACAGTATTGTAAGGGCGTTCGGCGCTCCTCACGGGCCTCTTTACAACTCTTTACACACGAGCGGGGTAATTCGGGGACAGACGTATAAATCACCTGATTAGCGCTCAAAGTCGATCTCATGCGCTAATCAGGTGATTTATACGTCTGTCCCCGAATTACCGCACGTTTTACATCTCTTGACGCGACATTTGTCCGCAAATCTGTCCAAATGTGGAAAGCAGTTTTCTCGAGGAGAACCAATGAAACGGATTTTATTCACAGTTTTGATAACGGGTATTTTAAGCGCAGGACTCCTGGCACAAGGCCGCCGAGGCGGACCCCCGCCGGATCCGACGGCAACACTGAAGGCAGCCCTCAACCTCACGGATGCCCAGGTCGATTCGGTCAAAGCGCTGTTTGCGACCAGGCAGCAGCAGGCTGAGGCGATCAGGACTGACATTCAGCAGAAGCGGCAGGCCCTGGATGCATTCCTGAATGTGACATCGCCCAATCCGGCAGATGTCGGGAATGCCGCGATTGCGCTTCGAGCTTCGGAAAACAAGCTGGCGGCCGAAAGAGATTGGTTTCTCACGGAACTCAAGAAACTGGTGACCGGTGCTCAGCAGCAAACCCTGGACAATCTCATCGCAGCCAGAACACCAATTCCGCTGCTGGGCCCCGGTGGGCCCGGACGCGGCCCTCGCCCCCGCCCCTAGCATTCTCCTTCAGTCCTCAAGAAGGGTGTCGAAGAACGCAGTTTCGACACCCGTTTTTTTGGAAGATAATTAAGCAGAATGATTCGCAAACTGAAGTCTGGCGGGTATCGTCTCTACTCTCGTAAAAAGGATCCGAAGACCGGGAAACGGCGGAACCTCAGCACGTTCAAAACACTCGAAGCGGCGAAAAAGCACGAGCAGGCGATCCAGTTCTTCAAGCGGCAGGGAGCGTAACCACAAAACCACAAGAAGCACAAAACCTTCTGTGCGTTCTTGTGCCTTTTGTGCTTCTTGTGGTTTCTTCTTGATTCCTGTTTATGAGTTTCGGCGTTTACACAATGGGGTTCTCGAACCGTTCATGGGATGACACTCTGGCAATCCTTCAGGCCTTCGAAATCAAACAACTCGTCGACATTCGAACTCTGCCGGGCTCGAAGCACACGCCGCAGTTCAACCTCGAACATCTCCAGGAAGCTCTGCCGCGGGCGGGGATAGAGTACGTTCACATAAAGAACCTCGGGGGACTACGGAAGCCTTTGAAAGATTCCACCGCCAATGCCGCATGGAGAAACGACTCATTTCGCGGATATGCCGATTACATGCAGACGCCGCAATTCGAAACGGCGCTGAACCAACTGATTCGACTTTTGTCGGAGAAGACAACGGTGTACTGTTGCACGGAAGCCGTGTTCTGGCGATGCCACCGCCAACTCGTATCCGATGCACTTCTCGTTCGCGGCTATCACGTAGGCCACATCTTCAGCGCTTCGAAAGTCGAAGAACACCAACTCACCAATTTTGTAAAGGCGCACGGAACAACGGTCACATATCCCGATCTTCTATGAAGCTGACTTTTCTGGGCGCGACGCAGACCGTCACCGGTTCGAAATTTCTTGCCGGCTTCCAGAGAGCACCGCGGCAGACGTTTCTTGTTCACTGCGAGCCCAAAGCCATGGATGCCTCTGGGACAAATATCGGGCGTGGCCGGTTGAGATCCCAATGTATCTGCAGAGCTTTGACCTGTAGCGGCGTTCTATGACCGCCGACAATGCAGAATCCGAGATTGTCGGCGGTCATAGCCCGCCGTTACAATCAGATGATGAAGGACTTGACGTCAACCGCGCTAAATACCGCAACGCAGGAAGGCGCGCGCTACGCCGATATTCGAATCGTCGACAGCCGTCAACAAGTGGTGAGCGTCAAGAACGGAAACGTCGACGGCATTGGCGATCAGGACAGCCAGGGCTTCGGCGTCCGCGTTCTCATGGGAAATTCCTGGGGATTTGCTTCCAGCGCATATGTCAGCGCAGCGGAGATCCAGCGCATTACCCGGCTTGCCGTGAAAATCGCGAAGGCGAGCGCCATAGTCCCTGGCGAGCATGTCGATCTCGGCAGGCCGATGAACGCCGTGGGAAAGTACACGACGCCGATTGAGGTCGATCCTTTCACCGTTTCCCTGGAACGGAAACTCGACTTGCTCTTTCGGGCCGACGCGGGGATCCGGAGCAATGCCCGAGTCAAGGTGTCGGAAGCCAACGTCATCGCGGTCCGGCATAACAAGACGTTCGCCAATACCGACGGCGCGTTTCTGGAACAAACGATATTCGAGACCGGTGGAGCCATTGCCGCTACGGCCGTCAACGACAATGATGTTCAGATCCGGTCGCATCCGAACTCCTTTCGATTCCAGGGCACCAGCGGATGGGAATACGTCACGAATGCAGACTTCGTCGGTAACTCGGAGCGTGTGGCTGAAGAATCAGTGGCATTGCTGTCCGCCGAAAGTTGCCCGACCAGGGAAACGACGCTTATTCTCGGCAGTTCGCAGCTCGCCCTTCAAATCCACGAGTCCTGCGGCCATCCCGCCGAGCTCGATCGTGTATTCGGAACCGAAGCGGCATTCGCCGGCCGCAGCTTTCTAACCGTCGACAAGCGCAACAGCTTTCGCTATGGATCCGACATCGTCAATCTCACGGCCGACAGTGTTCGGCCCACCGGTCTGGGCACCTTCGGCTGGGACGACGAGGGAGTTCCGGCGTCGAGTATGCCGCTGGTAAAGAATGGCGCATTTGTCGGCTATCTCATGTCGCGGGAGACTGCGTCGCAACTCGGGCTGGAGAGCAACGGATGCATGCGCGCTGACGGCTGGAATCGAATTCCGCTGATCCGAATGACGAATGTGTCCCTCGAGGCCGGCACATGGAATTTCGATGACATCATCGCCGACACGGACGCCGGCATTCTGATGGATACAAACCGCTCGTGGAGCATCGACGACATGCGGCTGAACTTTCAGTTCGGCACCGAGGTCGGCTACGAGATCAAGAATGGCAAGCGGGGACGCTTGCTCAAGAACTGCACTTACGCCGGAATCACACCCGACTTCTGGAGATCCTGCGACGCTATTGGCAACGAGAAACACTGGATTCTCTGGGGAACTCCGAACTGCGGCAAGGGCGAGCCCATGCAGACGATGGGCACCGGTCATGGAGCGTCCCCCGCGCGCTTCCGCAACGTGAAGGTGGGAGTCTTCAGATGAATTTTCGTGAGATTGCGGACATCGTCATGAACGCGTCCCCGGCTGACCAGACAGAAGTGCTCGCCATGGAGCAGGACGAAAGCCTGACGCGTTTTGCGAACAACTTTATCCATCAAAACGTGACGGAGCTGAACGCGCAGATCACGATTCGATCCGTCATCGGGACAAGGGTAGGTATTGCTGTTTCAAACGATGTTCGGAAAGAGAGTCTTCGGGAACTGGCGATTCGAGCGTATGACGTGGCGAAGCTTCAGCCTGAGAATCCCGAATTCAAGGGGCTGCCCGAACCCCGACCGGTCCAGCGCATCGAGGCGTTCGATTCATCCGTGGCGGAGTGTTCGCCGGAACAACGCGCCGCGAGTGTAGGCGTCATCTGCAGTAAGGCCGCCAGCGCGGGCTGTTCGGCCGCCGGTTCGATGACGACTGCGGCCTTTACGATCGGCGTGGCCAATTCCCGAGGCGTTTTTGCCGAGCATCGCTCCACGCTGGCCGATGCTTCGACCGTGATCATGGGAAACAATTCCTCGGGCTGGGCCCAAAGTTCCGGTTGGAGGCTAAAGACGATCGAAACCGAATCGTTGGCCGACGAAGCACTGGCGAAGCTCCGAATGGGCATCGATCCGACGGATTATGAGCCCGGTGAGTACACGGTCATCCTGGATCCGTACGCGACAGCTGATCTTCTGGAATTGCTCGCTTTCGACGGCATGGGCGCTCTTGCCGTCCAGGAAGGCAGATCCTGGTTGAATGGCCGCATTGGCCAGCGCATCATGGCCGACAATGTCACGATCGTGGACGACGGCCTCAACAGCGCGGGAATGCCGTGGCCGTTCGATTTCGAAGGTGTGCCCAAGGAGATCGTCGCGATCGTCGAGTCCGGCATCGCGAAGGGACCCGTCTACGACACCTTCACCGCAGGAAGGGAGGAGGGAAAGCGGTCCACCGGACATGCAACACCGCCCTCGCCGCAGGGCCGGCTCGGTCCGGTGCCAATGAACTTATTCCTGAAGACCGGTACAAGTTCGCTCGAATCCATGATCCGATCGACGAAGTTGGGGTTGTATATTACGCGGTTCTGGTACACACGCACGGTCCATCCCCGGGATGCGGTGGTGACGGGAATGACTCGCGATGGGACTTTCGTCGTGCGCAACGGCGAAATCGCCCACCCGGTCAAATCGCTTCGATTTACTCAATCCTATGTCGAAGCGTTAAAGTACACGGAAGCGATCGGCGCCACGGCCCGGTTGCTTCGGTCCGGTTTCGGCGGTGCTACAAGCGTGCCGCCGGTGAAACTGGCAAAGTTCACATTTACGAGTTCAACGAGGTGATACATTGACTGCCTTATTGCTGGCGCTTGCCGTTATGACCGCAAGCCAGGGAACCGCGGTCCAACTTGCGTTTCCGAATCAGCCGGGTTTGAAGTCGATCGAGGTGGATTGGCAAAAAAAGAAAATTCCGGCCTTTCTTGTTGGTGACAAATGGATCACTGTGATTGGCGTGGATCTCGACATGAAGCCGGGCGATCAGAAGGCGGATGTCCTTCTCACAATGGATGACGGGCGCATTGAGAAGCAGGAAGCTGTGATTAAGGTCGAACGGACAAAGTTTCCGACGACCGAACTGAAAGTCGAAGACAAGTACGTTCAACTCAGTCCGCCGGACCTGGCGCGCGCCAATCGCGAGGCAAAGGAACTCGAAGCGATCCATTCGACGATCACGGATGAGATGCTATGGCACGAGCCCTTCAGTAGTCCGATTGCCGGAGGCACGGGATCGAACTTCGGCCATCGAAGAGTCTTTAACGGAGAATCGCGAGCGCCGCATTCCGGCGCCGACTTGCGGGCAACGACGGGTACACCGATTCACGCGACGAACAGCGGCCGTGTTGTTCTGGCGAAGAATCTTTTTTTCACCGGAAACACGGTGCTGGTGGATCACGGTCTTGGAATTTACTCGTTGTACGCGCACCTGTCTCGCGTCGACGTGAAGGTGGGCGAGACCGTGGAAAACGGCCAGGTCGTCGGTCTTGCCGGAGCAACCGGCCGCGTGACCGGTCCGCACCTCCACTGGGGGATGCGTGTACAGGGCGCAAGGGTGGATCCGTTCTCACTTGTTCAGATGGGGAATTAGCCACAAAAGGCACATAAGGCACATAAGTTTTTGTGCATTGTGTGCCTTTTGTGGCCGAGTTTATGTTTGATTTTCTAAAGCGCAACCAAGCACCATCGCCCAGGCAGATTGACAAGCTCGTGAAGCGGCTCACCGAGACGGGTGGGGAAGACGGCCCGCGCATCGAGGCTGCGGAAAGGCTTAACGAATGGGGCACTCCGGAATCACTCTACGCTTTGCTGAAGCGTTTCACCATGTCGAGCAAGGTGATCACGCAGGACGTCGAAGAGAAGCGCATGGTGGTGCGGATGCTCGTTGAAAAAGGCAGGGAAGCAGTCGGTCCGATTCTCCGTTTTTTGAGCAGCCATCACAACGTCGAATGGCCGGTGCAGGCGCTTTCGCAAATCCTTTCGCGCGAGGAGCTCATTCCAAAGCTTGTCGAGATACTCGAAAAGGTTGCCGCAGCAAGCGAGTTTACGCCTCCCGAACACAAGGCGGACTTGATCCGAGCCATGCGCGGTCACGTCACGCCGGAGATTGCCGCCGTGCTTCGCCAGTTCCTTTCCGACGATGACGACGATGTCCGCATTGCCGCCATCGAAGCGATTTCGGAAGTCGGCGAAGAGATGCGGGAACCTCTGCTCGAAGCATTGATCGCAGCCGACGATGAGCCGCGTATTCGCATCAAGATTGCCGAAGTCTTTGCGGACCATGACTGGCCCGTGAAAGGCTATCGGCCCAAAGTTGAAGAAACGTTGCCTGAGGGATTTCATCTCACATCCAAGGGCTTGATCCGGAGGAAATAGTGGAAGTTCGATCGGCCCGGACCTGGGCGGTCTTTTGCATGGGCGTGTGGCTGACCGGAACAGTGTTCACGGCCGTGGTCGCAACGCAGAACTTCTACACCATCGATCGGCTGCTGGACGTGCAGCCAAATCCGGCATTCCGCGCAGCCGTCGAAAAGTTTGGCCGCGATTCGATGCGCGAAGTGCTCCGCTACTTATCGTCGGAGCTGAATCGACTCTACTTTCAATATTGGAATCTCGCGCAGCTTGGCGTGGGAATTCTCGCGCTGTGGCTGGTAGTGAAGGTGCCCGATGCGAGCCGCGCCAAATGGACCATCGTGGCGATGCTGGCAACTGTGCTGTTCATGACAGTGCTCATCACGCCCGCCATTCTTTCCGTCGGCCGTGCCATCGATTTCGTTCCCCGCGATCCGCCGCTCCCGCAGTTTCGGACCTTCGGTTTGCTGCATGCCGCCTACACCGTGCTGGATGGGGTGCTGCTTATCCTTGGGATTCTCGTGACCACCTGGCTGCAGAAAACTAAAGGATTAGTTTCCTGACCTGGAGTTTCTGCGCGCCGAAATTTATCAGCATGCCATGATGTAGCCGAGACCCCCTCATGTACCCGAAGATCTGGGCCAGGTGTTCGGTGGTCAGGGTTTGGCAGGCTTTCAACTCGACGATCAGTTGGTTTTCAAGCAAGAGGTCGGCAACATAGTGACCCACCAGGGTACCATCTTCGTCATAGATATCGATCGGTGCCTGTTGCTGGACGTCGATCGAGTTTTTGCGCAGACGGTGAGCCAAAGTATTTTCGTAGACTTTTTCCAGATGTCCACTTCGAAAGTACTCGTGAATGGCTAGACTGGTTGTCCGAACGGTGTCACATAGCGCGAGAATGTCAGACATTGAGAAGGAACCACAAGAAGCACAAAAGGCACAAGAATTATAACTCTCTTGTGCCTCTTGTGCTTCTTGTGGTTCCGTTCCGGAACTACATCATCGAACGCCGCCCATCAGCCCACGGATCGGTTTGATCAGCAGCGTGAGAATCACGCAGGAAACGAACATCACAACCGCGACGTACCCGAAAAGCGTCGGTAAGGGTAGTGTGCTGAAGAAGCCGGCGCTCCAACCCGCGAGCTTGTTGCCCACCGCGGTGGACAACAGCCAGACTCCCATCATCAGACCGAGGACGCGAGCCGGCGCCAGTTTTGTGACGACGCTCAGGCCGACGGGACTCAGGCACAGTTCGCCGATTTCCTCGAGGAAGTAACAACCGATGAGCCACCACGGACTCACCAGGGTACCGGCGCCGCTCTGCGCCAGCGATCCGGCGGGGACGAGCAGCAGGAATGCAATTCCCGCGAACAGCAAGCCCAGAGCAAACTTCGCCGGGCTGGAAGGTTGCCTATCGCCGAGCCGCTTCCATAACACTGCCATCACGGGAGCCAGCATGATGAGGAAGAGCGCCTGCACGGACTGAAACCAGGATGACGGAAAGGAAAAGCCGAACAATGTCAGCAGCGTGAAGCGGTCGGCAAACAGATTCAGCGTCGAACCCGCCTGTTCGTATGCTCCCCAGAACAGCGCAGCGAACACAAAGAACACAACCACCGCGGACATCCGCTTCCATTCTTCAGTCGTGAAGGTTGCAGCCTGTGCTTTCGCGGCCGCCGTGGGTCTGGCGGAGGAAAGCTTGTCCATGGCGATCCGAAGCCGTCCTTTGCCGATCACGTATTGCGCCAACCCCAGCACCATCCCTACGCCCGCGCAGGCAAAACCAATGTGCCAGTCCACTCGCTGCGCAAGGTAGCCCGCGATCAGCGGTCCGAGAAATGCCCCGAGGTTGATTCCCATATAGAAAATCGAAAAACCCGCATCGCGCCGCTTGTCATTGCTCGTATAGAGCGAACCCACGAGCGTGCTGACATTGGGCTTGAGAAGTCCCGTACCGATGACGATGAGCGAAAGACCGGTGTAAAAGAAAGGCAGCGCTTTGAAAGCGAGCGTGAAGTGTCCGGCCGCAATGATGATGCCTCCGATCAACACGCTTCGGTACTGGCCCAAAAACCGATCGGCTAAGAAGCCGCCGCCGATGGCAGCAGCCCACGCGCTGCCCGTATACGTTCCGTAAATCGAAGCGGCATCGGCATCCGTAAAACCCAGGCCGCCTGCTGCTGCCGGAGCCACCATATAAAGGATGAGGAAAGCGCGCATGCCGTAATAGCTGAAGCGCTCCCACATCTCGGTGAAAAAAAGCGTGCTCAGGCCGCGAGGATGTCCCGCCCACCCTGTCGCATCGGTTTGCTCAATTTCCAAAGTAGTCATATTTCTCAATCATACTATCTGTGGATGCTGCCGTCGTACAATGACGTCGCATGGAATTGCTCAAACTCCGCGACGCGGCGGAAATCCTGAATATCAGCTATCCAACGCTGAAGCAGTGGATCTATCGCGGGAAACTGCGATCGATCAAGACTCCCGGCGGGCACCATCGCATTGCGCGGAGTGAAATCGATAGGATCACCACCGTCAAGACCGCTGGGAGCAACGTTCAGTCGATCAGCGGTAGAAATAAGCTCTTCGGGACGATTCTCGAGGTCAAGACCGAAGGCTTGTTGACTCAGGTCACGCTCGAGGTCAGCGGGCAGATCGTCACCGCCATCATCACGCGGCAGTCCTCCGAAGAACTCGGTCTCAGGAAAGGAATGCGCGCCTACGCAATCATCAAGGCCACAGAAGTCATGATTGCGACCGCAAAAAGAAAGACATAGCCACAAAAGGCACAAAACGCACAAAAGGCGAAAACCGTTTTCGCCTTTTGTGCGTTTTGTGCCTTTTGTGGCTAATCCTTGCTTGTGCTAAAAGCGAACCTTGGCCACAAATTCAAACACCCTCGGATCGAACGCCGTTGTGATCGTACCGAAAGCGGCGGTACCGAAACTTCCATTCGGGTTACCGAAGTGTGGCGTGTTGGTCACGTTGAATGCCTCGACTCTAAGCTCGGCATTGAGATTCTCGGAGACATTGAAGGTCTTGCCCAGCATCAGATCGAGGGATGCAAAAGCCGGGCCCACCACGGGATTTCGTGAGCTGTTGCCGAGGGTGAACTGGGGTGCCTGCGTGAAAGCGCTTGTGTTGAACCAACGCGAGGTGATTCGCTCGCTTGAAGGCAGGTTTGGATCGGCGACGCGGTTGGGCCGCTGGATGCCGAAACCGGCGAAGGCATTGAGATTCGTCGCCTGGGTCACCGCAATCGGACTTCCGGATTGAATTCGCGCGAGCCCTCCCATCTGCCATCCGCGCCCGATTTCCCACACAAAGGAACTGGAGAAGACATGCGGAATACTGCCTGTGGATTCGTCTTTTTCCAGCCCCCGGTTCTGGCTGTCCGCTGCCTGAAACGTTGCAGCGGGACCGGTGAGGATCGCGGCATCAAAGACAGCCCCCGCATCGTCGATCAGTTTGGAAAACGTATAGGAGGCATTGAACGTTATTCCGGATGAAAACCGTCTTTCCAGTCGGCTTTGAAAGGAATGATAGGTCGAATGTCCCACATTGTTCCGGTAGAGCGCTACTGTTGTGAACTGTGGAAATGGACGGAGGAGTTGCTGGACCGGAATCGTGGCGCCGCCCAGCGAAGATGACGCGGGGATCTGGCCGAAAAATGGATTCGCGACCTGCTGGGTCAGCACGGATCCCATCGCCAGTTGCTCGGCCGTAAGCTGGTTCAGGTTGACGTCGGGCACGCCGAGATTCGTCAGCTTGGAGCCGAGATATCCGACTTCCGTGCTCCAGTTTGCGCCGAAAGTTTTCTGAACAGAAAGATTCCATTGTTGCGCGTAACCGCTTTTCTGGTCGCGCTGCGCGGCGAAGACGCCTTGTCCGAGGCCGCTGTCGGGATTTGGCGGCACAATCGCAATCGAAGGGCCTCGCGAGAGCACGAATGCCGGATTAATGTTGTCCAGCGAGCGTTGCCCGACGGTTTGGATGAAAGGAAACAGCGGCGTCGTAAAGGGTGTTGTGATTCCAGCCTGCTCGATCCAGGTCAACCCGTAACCCGAGCGAAGACTGAAGCCGTCGCTTAGCCTGAAAGCGAGTCCCATCCGTGGAGCAAAGTTACTCCTTTCAAGGTTGCGAGCCGTGCGCGGAAATCCATTTTGGCCGAGAAAGTCGAGCTTCTGTGTTTGAAGGTTGAAGACGGCGCCTCGATCGTCCACAACCGTCGAGGGGAAATTCAGAGTGTAACGAACGCCAAGATTCAGAGACAGCCGGTTTGTCGCGCGGACATCGTCCTGATAGAAGAATTCGGCAATTCTGGCGCGAGGCTTGAGGATGTCCGGCTGTACGTCGATCGAGAAGTTCTGCACCTGCCCCAGAAGAAACGAAGCGAAACTGCTTCCGGTGTTGGCTGTTGGCGTTCCGGCCGACGAGAGCCCGCTCGTCAGGATGTTCGTGAACTGGAAGAGTCCCGTCGGACTTGGAGGCTGAAGAATATCCAGGTGCTCGATGCGTATATCCGTACCCATCTTCATGCTGTGGCGGCCACGGAACCAGGAAAGGTTGTCGACTATCTGCGTTACAGAGGTCGTGAAGTCGGCGTTGCCGTTAGATGGCGGACCGATCTGCTGGAATCCGACCACGTCAAAAGTCGGCAGGGTGTCGGAAAAGGACGAAATCGGTATGTTTGGAATTCCGGATACCTGCGATGCGGCAACGCCGGTCCGGAACGAGCGACGATTGAACCCGCGACGCGTGTATCCAAAGCGAAGCTGGTTGACTTTGTTGCCGGACAAGGTCCAGTTATGTTCCGCCGCCACGCTGTCGGCTCGAGTGAGCGTGTCGCCGACGACACCGGCTGTCAGGTTGCCGCTCCCGTCGGGCAGCGGTGGGATCGGGTGAGAATTGTCGCGCAGGTAGGCATAACGCAGAAAGACGCGATGTGCGCCGGTGAAGTTGTGATCGATCCGCCCGTCGAACTGGTCCTGGGCGGTTGTCTCATTTCCTACACGAACGTAGTTGTTGGCGGTTGCTTCCCTCGCGGCGGTAAAAACATTCGGCAGCGGATAGCGTTCCAGTGCAGTGCGCGCGGCCGGATCAAAGCGGTCCAGCGGAATCGTGTTGTTCGAAAACGCGTCCCGGCTGAAGCCGGCATTCGTGCGTCGCGTCGTCAACGGATCGAAGACCGGCTGGCTGAAGATGCCCGCACGTTGAAGCGAGGTGGGCACAGTGCTGGTTCGCACGGCCCCTGTCTGAAGCCGAGTGCCCTGCCAATCGACAAAGAAAAACGTCCGATTCTTCCGGACCGGACCGCCAAGCACAAATCCGTACTGATTGCGGCGGAACCGCGGCTTCGGCCCCGTGGTTGCAAACACGTTGCGGGCATTCAATGCTTCGTTCCGGAAAAACTCGAACAAGCTGCCGTGCCACTGGTTCGTTCCTGACTTCTGGTTCACCATGATCACGCCGCCGTTCGAACGGCCATATTCGGCAGAATAGCTGTTCGTTTCGACCCGAAATTCTTCAATCGCATCGACAACAGGGAAGTACGCAACCTGCCCGGGCTCGGGCTGAAGCACGCTGATCCCGTCATAGATGTATTCGCTGACGCGCGGCCGGCTCCCGTTGATGCGAGGCAGAGTCGAGTTCGGCGGCAGCATGACGCCAGGTGAAAGCGCGATCAGCGGAATGAAATTGCGGCCATCCAGAGGAAGCGTCACGACCCTTTGCTGGTCCGCGACGTAGCTCACTGTTCCGCGGCTCGACTGCAGCAGCGGCGCCGCCGCACTGACTTCGACGAACTGATCGACGTTGCCCACCGTGAGCTTCAGGTCCACGTCGAGATGATCTCCCACCCGGAGACCGATGCCGGTCCTCTTCAGTGCCGAAAAGCCCGGCTTTGTAACGGTGATCTCGTAAACGCCGGAAGGAAGCGCGACAAAACGATACGAGCCGTCGGCGCCCGAGAGGGTTTTCAATTCGGCCTCGGTTCGGGCATTGGCGATTCGGACCGCGGCTTCAGGAACGGGTAGCCCGGACGGATCCTGTACGATTCCCGACAACTCCGCTTTCGTGGATTGCAGCGCCCCGCTGAGGAGCAAAAGCAGCAACATCGTCATGCAGACGATCTTATACACTTCAATACGGTATTCGCGCAAGATGTCTTGGATCTATATACGATTTAATACGTCTCGCATCGCAACCGCCTAAAGCAAGAATTAGCCACAAAAGGCACAAAAGGCGCAAAAGGATCTAATCCCTTTTGCGCCTCTTCTGCCTTTTGTGGCTAATTCTTGCTTTAGCCGGCGATTTACAGCTTCCGACACGATTTGGGCTACCATTACGGCAATGGAAGGTATCGTCAATTGCGCGGCGTATTGCGATGGCCGCCGGGTAGCGACCGTCCCGATAGAACACATCAGCGACCACCTGGGCGCGCCGGATGGCTTCGTTTGGATCGGACTTCATGAGCCCGGTGGAGAGCTGCTGAAACAAATCCAGGATGAATTCCAGCTTCACGATCTCGCAATTGAGGATGCGCTCCGGGCGCACCAAAGGCCGAAACTCGAGGCCTACGGCGAGACACTTTTCATCGTTTTGCGCACGGCCCAGATGAATTCGGAGCATCGCCGGATCGAATTCGGTGAAACCCACTTCTTTGTCGGCAGGAACTTTCTCGTGTCTGTGCGCCACGGTTCCTCGCGAGCCTATACCGACGTTCGCACCCGCTGCGAAAGTATGCCGCAGCTTCTGCGTAAAGGGCCCGGTTTTGCTCTGTACGCGGTGATGGACACGATTGTCGACGCCTATTTTCCTGTTATCGATGCGCTCGAAGAGGAACTACAAACTCTCGAGGAGAAGATTTTCGGCGAGAAGTCGAGCCGTGAGACCACGGAACAGATCTATCAGCTCAAGCGGCAATTTGTTGAAGTGAAGCGAGCGGTTGTTCCACTGATCGACATCTGCACCCGGCTGATGCGATTCGACGTGGAGTTGATCCCCGAGGACACGCGGCTTTATTTCCGCGACGTCTACGATCACGTCATTCGCATCAATGAAATGGTGGATTCCGGACGCGAGATCCTTGGAACGGCTCTGGAAGCGAACTTCTCATTGGTTTCCATTTCACAGAATGAGATTCAGAAGCGGTTTGCGGGGTGGGCGGCAATCATCGCCGTGCCCACGATGATCGCCGGAATTTACGGAATGAATTTCAAATTCATGCCGGAATTGAACTGGCACTACGGATACCCGTTTGTTCTCGGTCTCACCATTACCATCTGCGGCCTCATGTACGCCGTCTTCAGGCGCGCCGGCTGGCTATAGCAGTTCGTAGTGGGCCACCATAATCTGAAAATGGGAGGCCAGGTCATGCAGAGCGGCTGACGGAGGATTTTGGTCTGGGAATTACAGACCCGATCCTGAATCCGGTTTGCGTTGATATCAATGGAAGAACGATGGTCCCTGGGCGGCCTTTACGTGGACGTACGATACAATCCAATCGCCGCGTGCGGCGGATCCAACCCAACGTGGGGAACAAGATCGCGTTGTACAACTTCCTGTCCACTTTCAGCGGAACCCATTTCGTGGCCCCGCGTACCTATCAGTGTTCCATCGGGTTGGTGTTCTAAACGGCCTATGTCCTGCCCGCCGTCACAATCTCAGGAGTTGTTCGCGAAGGACTCGTGACTGAAGACGGCTGACGCGGAATTCCTGGTTGTCGTTGAGGACGACCGTGAAGGTTCCGCCCGGCATCGGAACTATTCGCCGGATCATTTCCACATTTACGAGCGTGCCGCGGCCGAGCCGCACAAACAACGAAGAGTCCAGCCGCTCGGCGAGATCGCGGAGCCGATACGAAATGGTATGCGTCTCGTTTTCCAGGGTACGCATATGTAGCAGCTCGCCGTCGGCCACGACCGAAACAATCTGGCGGACGGGTACGAGGACGATCGCGTCCCGCTGCCGGACCGGAATGCGTTCGAACTGCGGCCTGCCCCCCGCGGCTTCGTAGTCGGAGATCGCGGCGCGGACGCGCTCGGCTTCTTCGATCTGGAAGTCCTCGCGCTCGAGCCGTTCCCTGGCCCGGTCGATTGTCTGGCGCAGCCGCGCGGCCTCGACCGGTTTGAGAACATAGTCGACGGCATTCACATCGAAAGCGCGGACCGCGTATTGGTCATAAGCGGTCACGAAAGCGACCAGTGGCGTCCGGTTTTTCTTGAGAAGCCGCACCACACCGAGGCCATCGACCTCCGGCATTTGAAGATCGAGAAGCGCCAGGTCGGGACGTTTGGCTTCGATCAGATGAACCGCTTCCATTCCGTTTGCGGCTTCTCCGACAATTTCAACATCCTTGAAAGTGCGAAGTATCGATGCCAGAAAGGAACGTGCAGGCCGCTCATCATCGGCAATAACGATTCGGATTTTCTCTGCGGTTCCCGTCATGACGACTTCGCGGAAACCACTGCCGGCGGCGGGCTGGACATTTTTTCGCCGGGCTGCAACGCGACTCGAATCTCGACGATCGTTCCAATGCCGGGTGTGCTTCTGATGGTTAGGGGTTCCGGTCCGCTTCCGTAACGTTCGAGCCGGCGCTCGATGTTCGTCAGACCGAGGCCCCGTGCTTTTCGCCGTTCGAGCACGGAATCCGTTGTACCAACTCCGGTATCGACGACCGAGATCAATACAGCAGCCGTCTCGTGGAGCCGGGCCGAGATCCGTACCTCTCCGCCGGCAACGCATTCGCTGATGCCGTGCTTGATCGCATTCTCCACGAGTGGCTGAATCACAAGAGCGGGGATCCGGATACGGCGCAGCTCCCACGGGACATCGATGCGCACGCGGAGGCGGTCTTCGAAGCGGGCCCGCTCGATATCGAGATACGCTTCGATCAAATCCAGTTCTTCACCGATCGTAACGAATTCTTCTCCTGCCTTGAGTACGCCGCGCAGCAAACCGGACAATCGCAGAAGCGTGCCAAGCGCCCGTTCGGGCGCCGTCTGGATCAGATAACCGATTGTCGTGAGCGCATTGAACAGGAAATGAGGATTGATTTGCGCGCGCAGCGCGCGAAGTTCGGCTTCGGCTGCCAGTTTGCGCATCTCCTGTTCCTGAACGTCGTGCCGGTATCTCTCCTGCATCGAGCGAACCGCATCGATGCGCCGGGCGACCAGCAATGCTCCGCGCTCCAGCATAGCGACGTCGTCGGAAAGCAATCGCCGTCCACCGGACAGATCCCGTATCGACAAAACGTAATGCGGGTTTTCGGTCGTGGGCACGCCCGCGAGTGCGCCGCGTCTGTCCTGCTGGACGCGAATGTCGGGCTCCGCTTCGGCGGACTCCGACCATTCAATCGATTTTGCGCTCATCGCCGGAGCGAGGATGCGCGACGCTTCGCCGAGGATCGCCGCAGGAGTCTCACACCGGTCGAGCGCGTGAGAGAGTCTCGCGGCCAGATCCGTGTAATTGGCGCGTTTCAGGACGATCTTGTCGACAAACCATTCGGCGCTCCGCCGGAGAAACGGATAAACCAGCGCGGTCACAACCCACATTGCCAACAGCAATGCATTCGAAAGCGCGCTCATCGGGCCGGCTGCGAGGAGCGGATTAATGCCGAAGACAAAAATCCCGAACGTCAGGCCGGCCAGGAGAATGAACGCCAGGGCGCGCTTCAGGAAGATGTCGGCAAGAGCAAACCGGAAATCCTGGTACAAGATAAGGAGGGCCAGGGGCAGGGAAGCGTGATGTCCTGCCAGTTGAAGCCACCAGGGATCTTCGCCTCCCCGGTGATTGCTGAGGTGGAGCGCCGATACGGCAAACACAGCCATGGCCAGAACCCACAGCACGTGGCCGCGCCCCTGCCGTCCGCGCGTGGCGACAAGCAATATCGCAAGGAGAGCCGCAAAGCCTATTGTTACGCCTCGCAGCGCCAACTGAGAGGGTGCGGTGTTCGTCGTGATTGCCGAGTGGAAGTGAATGATTGTTGCAAGGCCGCTCAAGCCGTACGCCGAGCCAATGATCAAAACACTCTCGGCTCGCCGGACCTTTTCGATTGCTCGCCACGCAGAATGGACAACGACGGCCGGGAGGAAACAAAGGGCGCTGAATGCGCCTGCGAGCACCAGCGGTGCAGACCGGTCGAATCCCAGATTGAAGAGCCCATATCCGCCGAACGCACCCATGTTCCAGGCGAAACCCAGCAGGCCTGTCAGAAGCGCCAGGCGATTCAAGGCCTGCCTGTAACTGAGGACCATCCAGAGCAACATCACGTACAACACAACTCCCGTGATGAAACCCAGCAGATTGACAAGTGAGGCAGCCGTACCTGTAGTCATGCGTTTTAGCCTGAGGCTGCATTGTATGCGGACCGCCACTATAGGGCAACGCGGAAGCCAATGAATGGCCGGTTCTGGCCGATGAATGGCAGGCGGACGTACGAAATTGGATCCGTCATCGAACTTGTGCAGGCGGAGAAGCGGAATATAATAAGCGGCACTGATTTTCCACTCCCCCACAGAAGGGAACACAACATATGACGCTAAGCGGACAAAGAATGAGGTTATGGTCCAGACGAGGGATACTCGCGGCCACTGGAATCGCACTTGTCGGGCTTGTCAGCGCCGCATTGGCGGCCGCGCAAGCTCCGGCACAGCAGGCACCCCTTCTGTCGGAACAGGTCTTCAAAAACGTCCAGGTGCTCAAGGGAATTCCGGTAGACGATTTCCTGCAGACGATGGGAATCATGGCGGCAGCCCTTCAATTCGACTGTTCGGATTGTCATATCGGGGCCGGCACGGAGAAGGTAGATTGGGCGGCGGATACTGCCAGAAAGCGGATGGCGCGCATCATGGTGACCATGGTGGCCACCATTAATAGGACCAATTTCGGCGGACGGCAGATGGTGACCTGCTGGACCTGCCATCGCAACCGCGACAAACCGCTAACCACGCCGATCATGGACACCATATACGGCATGCCACCCTATGAACCGGACGACGTCGTCACTCAGTCTCCCGCAGCGCCATCCGCGGACTCGATACTGGACAAATACCTGATGGCGGTGGGAGGGGCCCAACGACTCGCCGGCCTCACCAGTTTTGTCGGCAAGGGCACCAGCGTGGGCTTCGGAGGCTTCGGGGGCGGTGGTGCCGTCGAAATTGTTGCGAAAGCTCCGGACAAGCGCGCCACGATCATCTTGTTCAAGGAGGAGACTGGTCGCGGGGACCAGATCAGAACCTATGACGGCCGTGCGGGTTGGGTCAGGACGCCGCTCAACGTGTTAGGCGAGTTTCAGTTGATGGGTGGCGATCTGGACGGCGCCAGATTCGACGCGCAGTTGTCTTTTCCCGGGCAGATCAAGCAGATTCTTACGAATTTGAAAAGCGGGCCGCCGACGTCAATTACAGATCTTCCGGGGCCATCCAGCCAGACATCGGTCCAAGGGGGCGCCGCACCGGCGCAGACTCACGTGGTTGAGGTCGTCCAGGGAACCGGGCCGAGGGGTCTTCTCGTAACGTTATACTTCGACAGGCAGAGCGGCCTTCTTTTGCGTGAGCTGCGCTATAGCGGCTCGCCGATCGGCCGTGTTCCCACGCAAATTGACTACGCGGATTACCGTGACGTTAGCGGAGTCAAGCTGCCATTCCGCATTACTTACGCGTGGCTGGATGGGCGCGATTCGATTGTGTTGAACGAGATCAGGACTAACGTCCCGATTGATGAAGCAAAGTTCGGCAAACCAGCTCCGCTGAAGCCGCGGTAGATAATTCGGGGACAGACGTATAAAATCTGACCAATGCTCAATTCCCAATTCTTATCCGATCGTCGGATAAGAATTGGGAATTGAGCATTGGTCAGATTTTATACGTCTGTCCCCGAATTACCTACTTCGAGGGTCCGCTCTCCGCTTCCGACAGTCCAAGGAAGAGCTTTTTGCCGTCCTTAAAAGTGATGTTCCGGCCGACGGCACGAGTGGACCCGTCTTTGGCCTGGTAGCCCTCGACCAGGATCACGGATCCCGGCGGCAGGGACTCCTTCGTGAAGCCGAGTCTGTACAGATTGTTCGGGCTGGCGCCTTCGATCATCCACGTGACCGTCTTGCCATCGTTGCCCTTTACGTCGATGTGGATCCAGGAGTGCGGATTGGTCAGTTCCCACTTCACGACCGCTCCTTGCACCTTCACCGGTTTGTTCTGGTCGAATTCCGCCGCAAACGCGTGATGTGCCCACGCCGGCACTGCCGCCAGAAGCAGGCCCACAGCAGTAACTACAACCAATAACTTTGTCCTCATGTGTTACCCCTTTCACTTAAGTTCATCGCTCGGCTCCGTCGCCTTCCAGGTTCATTTACCTTTCTTCGCCGCTTCCGCCTCGGCAACCCGGGCACCGCGAAGAATGGTAGAGATCATCGTATTACCTTCGTGGCATGCCCACTCGTACACTGGTCCTTTTGTTTTCGTCCAGGGAACTTCCGCGGTCCAGGCTTTGGCCCACGTCGTGGGATCTTCAACCGTAAACTGGTAAATCATTGTGTCATCCGCGGAGCGCGTGAAGCGTTCGATCAGATGCAGCTTTTCGCCGGATCCCCGGTAAGCGGTCAGGTTCGTGAAATTGGTAGTGTCGACTACGAGCGTATTACCCTCCCAATGCCCCACGGAGTCGCCCTGCCACAGGCGGATGTTTTGCGGGACATGCGCGCGGCCGTCCGTGGGGATGACGCGCGTGGAGTGGTCTGTCTCGTGAAGCAGCGACACGTATCCCGGTCCCTGCACAATCTGAAGGAGGTTGCCTTCATTGGCTCCGGGGGTCATTGGAATTCTTTCCTGGTTCATCAGGATGCAACGCTCACTCAACGGCCGGTTCTGGTAGCTGTCGAACTCGTGTCCCTTGTCTTTCGAGGCGCGTTCGGTGTTTCTTTCTCTGGCCTGCGGCAGCATGGGAGGCACGACGCCTTCCGGCCCCACGACGAGCGACGTTCGATTGGAGGTGTACCGGAGTCTGGTCCGGTCGAAACCGTAGAGTTCGAGATCATAACGCACAGCCTGCGGATTGGCGGCTCCAAGTTCGGCTCCCTCGACCGTCTCCCCTTGGCGAGTGCGCTTGGTCAGGTCGGCCAGTTCCTGGTCGGTATAGAACTCTTTGGCGCCCAGACTCTTCGGCCGTTCGAAAGGCGTCAACGTATTGTCGGACCATATTCCTTGCAGGTCCGGCTTGCCGTCGGGTGTGCGCGGCGGTGTAAAGGCCTTTCCGGCTGTCGTTGCCTTCGGGGCGGACGACTGAGTCTGTCCGACAGCGGGCGAGGCAAGCAGCGCTACCAATAATACAGCGACCACTGCCACCAGCGCGGCAGTTAAAGCAAGCGAGCGATGGCTCATTAGAGCCTCCTTTCTTCTCTTCTCAAGGGCTGCGCCCTATCAGGCTTGCATTCGCAGCCGCTCATGTCGTACCGATCTAGTTACCAGGTTTCTTGCTAAGAGGACCATACAACAACTCTTCGACAAACTCCACGCACCTATATTCCAGGAGCTTTGCATTCTTGTCGACGCGACGATACAAGGGCATGCTGATCTTCCAGGGGCGCGAGAATACTTTCGGATCCTCAATCGTGGCTTCGTAGATGAGAGTGTCCGCGCTCCGGGGCGTGTAGCGCTCCACCACATGTAGAGCGTCGCTGTGGAAGTTGCCGGCACGGTCGAACCAGGTGTCCTCCATCAGGCTGGTCACATCGACCACGAGCGTTTCGCCCTCCCAGCGACCGTTGGACCAACCCATCCAACTGTCGCCCGGAGCCTTCGTCGGTGCACCCATATTAATGGTGCGAACGGCGCCAGCGTATTCGTAGGAAATCAAAATGTTCTGCTGACCCTGGACGATTTGAAATGGATACGGCAGATAGGCGGCGCGTGGCACACCCGGCAGATAACACTTGACCTCCGGGTCCAGCTTCACCCAATTCGCTTGATTCTCCTTCTTTTTGGCCGCTGCCGCAGGGAGATAGGGGATCTCGTCGCCTTCGACTACGCCCAGGCCCGGCGGCACGGAGAAGACCGCTCCGAGCGCGGGCACGGGTCCCTTGGCCGCGGCATGGCCCTGGAGATCCCAATCCGCCGAGTTCAGGGCTTGCCAGATTCCGTTCAGATTGGGTTTTCCATCCGCCGTCCGCGGAGCACGGTAAGCCGGGGCCTGTGCCGCAGCGCCAAGCATCACGGCCAACAACACAATGCCCGCTCCCATGCTCGCGATCACCGCGTCTCTTAAAGCTTTCTGCATAAACGCCACCCTCGCGATCATTGCATCTGTTGAGTTAATCCGGATAATTGACCCGATCGTACATGCGAACTGCTTCGCTGTCAACAAACGGCGAGAATGACGAACGCGGGCTAAGCCATCTTTGAGTAAATTCGGGGACAGACGCATAAATCCCCTAATTACGTTTAAAAGACCGTTGATCGTAATTAGGGGATTTATGCGTCTGTCCCCGAATTTACCCAAATACGGCTTTAATGCGCGTCCAGATGCCCAGTCCGGTCTCTTAGGAACATTACGCAAATCAGGCTTACAAGCGCGGTAACGGCCACGTACATCGCGATAGCCGTCGAGGTGCCGTACCGCTGGTACAGCCACACAGCGATCAGGGGCGCCGGCCCTCCTGCCGTAAGCGATGCCAGCTGGTATCCGAGCGACGACCCGCTGTAGCGGCGGGAGCCCGCAAAGCTTTCCGAGATGAAGGCTGCCTGCGGACCGTATTGCAGGTCGTGAAGCGGAAGAGCCAGGGCGATCGCGAGAAAAACGAGAAAAAGAACTTTCGTATCGAGAAGCGAGAAATAAATAAACGGGAAGACCATCATCACAACACATCCGATTGCTGTGATCTTGCGGCGCCCGATCTTGTCGGACAGGTGACCGAACAGGGGGATCGTACCCAGTGAAATCACCGACTGAATCATCACGAAGTTCAGCACCATTGTCCGGCTGAGACCCAATACCTGAGTGGCGTAAGTCAGGACGTAGGTCGTGAAGAGATAAAAAGGCGTCTGCTGGCCGGTGCGTAACAGCGCGGTGAGGATCACTGCCCGTTTATCCCGCCGCAGCACTTCGAGGACGGGCGCCTTTTGCACTCGTCCCTCTGTTTTCAATTTGGCGAACACGGGTGTTTCCAGAATTCCGGCTCGAATGTAGAGCCCGATGAAAATCAGGATGAAGCTGAGAAGGAACGGAACGCGCCAGCCCCATTCGAGGAATTGATCATTGGTGGTCCACACGCTCATGAGCGCGAGCGCGCCGTTGGCCAGCACCATTCCGGCAGGCGCTCCGAATTGCGCCCAGCTTGTGGAGAAGCCCCGTCGTTTGGGATCCGTCCACTCACCCGCGAGAAGGACCGAGCCTCCCCATTCACCGCCCACGCCGATGCCCTGCAAAACGCGCGCGAGCGTGAGCAACACCGCGCCCCAAATGCCGATTGAGTTGTAATCGGGAATAAAGCCGATGCCCATCGTCGCGATGCCCATAAGCACGAGCGTGGCGATGAGCGATGCTTTGCGGCCGATTCGGTCGCCAAAATGGCCGAAGATCACAGCCCCGACAGGTCTCGCAGCGAAGCCGATAAAGTAGGTTGAGAACGCCAGCAACGTCCCGACAAAAGGATCCGATTGTGGAAAGTATTTCTGTGGGAATACCAGCGCAGCAGCAACGCCGTAGAGAAAGAAGTCGTACCACTCGATCGACGTTCCTACAGCCGATGCCACCATGGCGCGGTGCCTCTGCGTGCGCCGTTGCGAGGCGTCAATGTTGAGCGTCTCCTCGGACTTTGCGGTTTCCAGGCGGGCCATTCTTGTTCTCCTTGGGCTTGCGTTGCGCGTAATCATACGCCATACGGCGCTCGTATTTCCCTCCTGGTACAGGAGGCGTGGATGCGCCATTAATTAAAGATGCTGCGAAGCCACCGAAAAGGCGAAGTACCTCCTGCAAGCACAGAGAATAAGCCGCGAATTACGCCAATGACGCGAATGGAGTGCATCATACGGTTATTTTCTTGCGCCCCATTCGCGTCATTGGCGTAATTCGTGGCTTATTCTCTGTGCTTCCCAGCCACAACCAATGAACAGCGGATTTTAGGGTATGAGTGGTATGCTGTGGGCTATGGCGCGCAAGGTGTCCATCCTGGTCATCCTGCTGGCAACCGTTGCAGGGCTCATCTTGCCTCACTGGCACACGGAATGGAGCGGTCCGGGTTGCGAGCTGTGCCACATCCGCTCCCTGCCGAGCAATAGTGCTCCCGTCGCAGACGGTCCGGTGGCTCTGGTCGTCGCCGAACAGGACTGGATATCGGATGACCCCAGTGCCGAGTTGGAATCCTGCGTTCTCGCCACATCCAGCAGGGCGCCTCCCCGATCAATCAAATTCAACTCCTGACAGCGTTCGAACAAGTTGTTGCTACGGGCAAGTGAAGGGATGGACTTCGATGAAGTTACGTTTTCTCGCACTCCTGTTTCTTTTGTTTCTTTGGAACAATGTCAATGGTTTTGCGCAGACACCGACGACTGCCGATGTCAACACATTGAGGGCGCAGATCGATGCGCTGAAAGCGGATTACGAAAAACGCATTCAGGCGCTTGAAACACAGTTGCAGGAGATCCAGACGCAGATGCTTCAGTTCGGGCCGGATTCGTCCGCCGCGGGGCCGGCAGCGCCGCCGACGGTTCCGACTTCGCTGGGCGCGCTGAATCCGGCGATCTCCGTCATCGGGAATTTCGTTGGGCGGATAGACGATCAAAAAGTCTTCACCGAGCCGGGGGTGCGCATCGATAACAGGCCGAATCTGCGGGAAGCAGAGCTCGATTTGCGCGCTCCGGTGGATCCCTATGCGGATGGTGTCCTGATCGTGTCGCTCGAATCGGAGGTGCCGGGGCGGTTTACAGCCGACGTTGAAGAGGGATACGTCAATGTGAAGAAGCTGCCGTTCATGCCATCGCCGCTGGGGATGAAATTCCAGGTCGGACGTTTCCGGCCCGCGTTCGGCAAGTTCAACACCCTGCACACGCACGACTTGCCGACCACCATGCGATCGCTGGTAACCCAGGAATTTCTCGGCGAGGAGGGATTTATTTCGCAGGGCGTATCGACCGATTTCTTTGTGCCGACGCCCTGGGACGACAACTCGTCGCTCAACGCCCGGTTCCAGGTGCTCACCGGCGGCGACATCGCGGTCTCCCCGGAATCCAACAATCGTCTCGCGTACCTCGGCAACCTGAGGTGGTTCAAAACGTTCGCCGGAACCAATAATGTGGAAATCGCCTGGTCCAGCTATCTGCATCCGGGGCGAAGAGGCGAAGCTCCAATGGCGCGCCTTCACGGCCTCGATTTCTTTTACCGCTGGAAACCATTCCGGCAGGGCGAATGGAAGTCGTATTTACTCGGCGGGGAATTCATGTTCAGCGATCATATTACGACCCCCGAAGAGACGCGCAGGCGGCCGATCGGCGGCACTGTGTTCACACAATGGCAATTCGACCGTCGAAAGTATGCAGGCATGCGCTGGGATTACGCCAGCACTCTGGCCGATCCGACCATGCAGCGAAGGAGCCTTACTCCATACCTTTCTTATTACTTCAGTGAGTTCTTGAGGTTGCGCCTCAATTACGAGCGCCGTTGGAGCGACCTCGTCGCCGAGAACAAGCGAAATTCGGTGTACCTCGAGCTGAACTGGATATTCGGGTCGCATCCACCCGAACCGTTCTGGGTGAACAAGTAATAGGTAGGACAAGGAAGGGAAACGAAATGAGATTGTTTTCGAAAGTAGTCATTGCTTTTGTCCTTGCAGCGCTTCTGACGTCCCCGGCTGTAGCTCAGGGCAAGAAGCTGACTGTTGTTTGTACCTTGCCGACACTCAAAGCGCTGACCCAGGAGGTCGGCGGTGACCGCGTCGAGGTGACGGCCCTGGCCAAAGGCGATCAGGATCCGCACTTTGTGACGCCCACTCCCGTACTCATGAAGAAGACGCGCGACGCGGCGCTGTTCATCGAGAATGGTTTTTCTCTCGAATTGTGGGCCGACGAAGTGTCGAACGGTTCCGGCAACTCGAAGATTTTCCGGGGAACGCCTGGACGGGTTGTCGCGTCCACCGGCGTCGCCGCGCTGGAAATTCCGACAGTGCTTTCCCGCGAAATGGGGGACATTCACCCGCAGGGCAATCCTCACGTGTGGCTGGATCCGCTGCTTGCCAAAGTGCAGGCCGCCAATATTGCCGACGCGTTGAAGCGAGCCGATCCGGCCAATGCTGCCTACTACGATTCAAGACTGGAGGATTTCAAGCATCGAATCGACGTGGCTATGTTCGGCGATGAACTGCTGAAGCTGGTCGGGATCCAGAAACTCACACGGCTGGCGTGGAGCGGCGAGCTCGCGAATTTTCTCGACACGAACAAACTGGGCGGTCAACCCCTGTCGGCCAAGGCGGGCGGATGGCTGAAGCAGGCTGAATCGCTACGCGGCGCAAAGGTGTTCGAGTTCCACAAGATCTGGGCGTACTTCGCCAGGACTTTCGGAATGAGTATTGTGGGAACGATCGAGGAGCGGCCGGGGATTCCGCCGGGCCCGCAGCATGTTCGCCAGGTGGCGGAAAGCATCAAGGCGCAGAAGATCCCGCTCATTCTCGTGGACAATTTTTACGATCCGGCATTGCCGAACAATATTGCTCGCGAGACGGGCGCGAAAGTGGCGATACTGCCGAACCAGGTCGAAGGCGAACCCGGCATCAAAACGTACTTTGACCTGATGGACCACGTGATCAAAACCATGGTGACAAAATTGGGATCGTGAAGACTGAATTAGCCGCGGATTTCACGGATTATGCGCATGGCGCGCAATAAAAACCGTTGATGCGCGCCATCCGCGTAATCCGTGAAATCCGCGGGTAATTCAGCCTTCACGATCAAGGGAGCGTATGGAATTTCTGGCTGAATGGCGGTGGATGCTCGCTCCGCTGCTGGCATGCCTCATCCTTTCAATAACGCACGTCTATCTGGGCATTCACGTCGTTGCCCGTAAAGTGATATTCGTGGATCTCGCGCTGGCGCAGATTGCAGCGCTGGGTGCGACGTACGCCATGGTCCTTGGCTATGATGCCAACCTTCCAGGGGACGATCTCGCCGTCGCTCTCTTTTCGCTTGCCTTCACGTTCGTGGGAGCCGGTCTCTTTGCGATCGCACGAATGCGCAAGGAAAGAGTTCCGCAAGAAGCGTTCATCGGCATTGTCTACGCCGCGGCTTCCGCAGCGGCGGTCCTGATTCTCTCCAAATCTCCAACGGGAGGGGAGGAGCTGAAACACATGCTGGTGGGAGATGTGCTCCTCGTCTCGCTGCCGACCATCGTTAATGACGCGATCCTGTATTCCTTTGTCCTGATTTTTCACTTCATTTTTAGAAAGAAGTTCCTGGCGATCTCGATCGATTCAGAGGCTGCGCATGGCGCCGGAATCAACATCCGCGTCTGGGATCTTCTCTTCTACATGAGCTTCGGCGTGCTGGTGACGCGATCGGTCGCGATTGCAGGTGTGCTGCTGGTTTTCTCGTACCTCGTGATCCCGGCGGTCATCGCGCAGATGTGGAGCGATACGATCAAAGGCCGGCTCATCCTCGGATGGACGGTCGCCATTTCGGCCAGCGTCGCTGGAATTCTCTGGTCCTTTTACTCTGATTATCCAACCGGTCCGGCCGTCGTCATGACACTGGCGTCGTTTCTTATTGTGTCGGGCGCGTCTTACTACATCCGGCACTCGCCGGCGCAGCTCCGAGCTGCGATGAATGTCAGCGCCATGATCCTGTTTGGAGTTTTGTTCTTTGGAACCCTGTCGCACTTCCGTAAGACCGCTCCGCAGCAAGCCGCGGGTGTTCCGGTCGCCGATCTTCTGCTCGGCGAGTTGCAACACGACGACACGGCCGGCCAGCTCGACGCCATTTCGCACCTTGGTGACGTGAACGATCCCCGGATCGTTCCTGCGCTGACCGATTTGCTGTCGCGCTCGAACAACGAACAGGTTGTCGAAGGTATTGCGGAGGCTCTGGCGAAACGAAAGGACTCGCACGCGATCCCCGGGCTCAAAAGCGCTCTCAAAAAGAATTACGATCCATTCCTGAAGCTGACGATCGTCAAGTCGCTCATGGACCTCAATGACAAGTCCGGGTACGATGCTCTTGTCGACGTTCTGAAAGACAACGAAGCGGGTTTTGCCCGCGTTCAGGCGCTGGAACTGTTGAAAGCCAAAACCGGACAGGATTTCGGTTACAATCCGGAAAAAACCGTCGCGGAGAACTCGGCTGCCCTGGCGCGTCTCGAGTCTTATCTCAAGTCGATCGAATAACGGTGTTGGTTTGTGGGTTGTGAGAACAGTGGTGGTTAAATGCTGACAAACAAATTTCGGAACCTTCTCTTTCTTCTGTGCTGCGTCCTCGCAGTGAGCGGCGCCCGGGTTTTCGGGCAGGCGGCAATCACTCCGCCGAGGGATACGCCTTATCCTGGGACGATTCGCGTGGAGGTCAATGCGACAGACACCGACCGGCACATTTTCAAGGTTCGCGAGACCATCCCGATAAGCGGCGGTTCCAACGTTCTGCTGTATCCGCAGTGGCTGCCCGGCAACCATTCGCCGACCGGACGTGTCGACAAGTTTGCCGGCCTTGTGATCCGGGCCGACGGCGAGCGCGTGCAATGGACGCGCGACCCCGTGAATGTGTTCGCCTTCCATGTCAATGCGCCGGCGGGCACGACGGCACTGGAGGTCGAGTTTCAGTTTCTTTCTCCCATAGACACCGACCAGGGCCGCGTTGTCATGACGCCCGACATGCTGAATCTGCAATGGAACGCGGTCGTGCTGTACCCGGCGGGCTATTTCTCCAGGCAGATCACGGTTGAGCCGAGTGTCCGGTTGCCGGATGACTGGCAGTTCGCGACGGCGCTCGAAACGGCCTCGAGCGGCGCGGGCATCACCACGTTTAAGCCGGTCTCGCTGGAAACACTCGTGGACTCGCCGATGTTCGCGGGGCGTTATTTCAAGCGCCTGGATCTGGATGCCGGCGGCGCCGCGCCCGTTCGTTTGAATATCGTGGCAGACCGCGCGGGACTGCTGGAAATAAAGCCTGAGCAATTGGCCGCTCACCGCGCGCTGGTGCAGCAAGCCTACAAGCTCTACGGCTCGCACCACTACGATCATTACGATTTCCTGCTCGCGCTCACCGACCGTATGGGCGGGATTGGCCTGGAGCATCACCAGTCCAGCGAGAACGGGACCGTTCCCGGATATTTCACCGAATGGGACAAGAACGCCGACGCCCGCGACCTCCTGCCGCACGAATACACGCATTCGTGGAACGGTAAGTTCCGCCGCCCGGCCGATCTCTGGACGCCGAACTTCAATGTGCCGATGCGCGACAGCCTCTTATGGGTTTACGAAGGCCAGACGCAGTACTGGGGTTTCGTGCTGGCTGCCCGCTCGGGTCTGTGGACGAAGCAACAAGCTCTTGACGACCTGGCCGACACCGCGGCGACATACGATCATCGAGTCGGCCGCGAGTGGCGCCCTCTTCAGGACACCACCAACGACCCCATCGCGGGCTTGCGCCGGCCCCAACCCTGGCGGAGCTGGCAGCGAAGCGAGGACTACTACTCCGAAGGCCTGCTGATCTGGCTGGACGCCGACACTTTGATCCGCGAGCAGTCCCGCGGCCAGCGGTCGCTCGACGATTTTGCGCGAGCTTTCTTTGGGATCAACGACGCCAGCCGCGTGCCGGCCACCTATACGTTCGAGGACGTCGTGAATGCGCTCAATCGCCTTCAGCCTTATGACTGGGCGAAGTTTCTTCGCGACCGGCTCGAAGGACACGGTCCGGGTGCGCCGCTCGATGGCCTTGGCCGCGGCGGCTATCGACTCGTCTACACCGAAACCCCTTCGGCGTCTTTCAAAGATTCCGAGGCCAGGCGGAAAGTCACGGATCTGACCTACTCTCTGGGCATGGTCATCGGCAGAGAAGACAAACTGACCGATGTGATGTGGGAGGGACTTGCATACAAGAACGGCCTGGCCATCGGAACTCAGGTTGTTGCCGTGAACGGCACGGCCTATTCCGGCGAGCGTCTCAAGGACGCAATTCAGGACGCAAAGAAAAGCAGTGGCGCCATCGAACTCCTGGTCAGGAACGGCGATCGCTACCGCACCATCCGGATGGACTACCACGACGGGTTGCGTTACCCGCACCTGGACCGTGTTTCCAGCGCCCCGGCCCTCCTCGACCCGATCCTCGCTACAAAAGATTGACGGCGGGGAACGTGTCCGATGTGCGGAATGTTGGATCCTTTCCGTCAGATTACTGATCAGTAATCTTAAGAAAATTAAGACGCTGCACAGTCCTTTCAATCCGCCGTCTAGTCCAGCCCCGGTTGTATGCTGGAGGAAGCACTGATGCCCGAAAACGACCAATACGAGGAGTTGCAGAAACGCATCGCCGGCCTGGCCGAGCGCGTCTACGCACTGGAGGTCCGGGCGGGGTTGCGGGCTTCGCAGCCTGGTCTTTCCGTGAAACGACGGCGCGAGGCGACTGCTGAGAACCCGGCTGTTTCGTCATCTCTCGAATCGAGAATCGGCGGCCACTGGCTGAATCGCGTCGGCATCATCGCTGTCCTTCTCGGCGTCTCTTATTTCCTCAGGTACGCGTTCGAGAATCGGTGGATTGCTGCTGAGGGCAGAGTGGTCATCGGCCTTGTGGCCGGCCTCGCGGTCGTGTTCTGGAGCGAGCATATTCGACGGCAGGGCCAGATCATCTTTTCGCATTCGCTCAAGGCGGTCGGCATCGGCGTCCTGTACCTGTCGTTGTGGGCATCTTCTCAGCTTTATCAGCTTGCGCCCATCGGTCTTGCTTTCGCCGCTATGAGCGTTGTGACTGCGGCGACGGTAGCGCTGGCGCTCTGGCAGGATTCGCTGGTGGTCGCTGGATTCGCATTGGTGGGGGCTTTTATCACCCCGCTCGTGCTATCCACGGGCGAAAACAACGCGACCAGTCTTTTCTCGTACGTCGCGATCCTGAATGCGGGCGCGCTTGTCCTTTTGCGCTTCCGCCCGTGGAATCGCCTGCTCGTGGGCAGTTTCGTCGGGACGCTGATTTTGTACAGCGGATGGCACGCTCGCTATTACACGGTGGATCAGTTTTGGATCGCATTCGGTTTCGCCACGTTATTCTTCACCGCATTCGCCGTGGTTCCGTGGGTAGCGCGAAGCGAACGGGACTCGACGCCGGTGTTACTGGTCGCGCCCGCGAATGCGGCCGTTTATTTTGTTGAGGTCTACGAACTCTTCAGTCATGTGGGAAAGCACATCGCAGCCGCATGGGCCGCCGTGGTGCTGGGATGTCTGTATTTCCTCATCGGCCTGTTTCTGTCCACAGGGCCGGAAGTGACCTCGAGCTTGCATTGGGCGATCGGAGCCGGATTGCTGGTCATCGCGACGCCGGTTGGGCTCGAGGGTCACTGGATCACGATTGGGTGGTTTTTCGAAGCCGGGGCGCTGGTCTGGGTCGGACACAGGACATTAACAAGATCCCTGAAATACGTCGGCGCCGTCGCGCTCGCCCTCGGCGTCGCACGACTGATGGCTTTCGACAACTTCACCGTCTCGCGGATCGTCTTCAATCACAGGATGCTGACATTCGCCGTCGCGATTGCGGTATTGGCGTCCATCGCTCGCGTTGTGGCACGCTCAGCTGTCGGGCAGGACAGGCGCGCATTGCCGATCCTCATCGTGTCGATCAACCTGCTTGCCCTTCACGCACTCAATCAGGAGATTGGAAGCGCCTATCAACAACAGGCGGCTCGGGACTTTGCATATTCCGCAATGTGGATGGTCTACGGCGCGGGGTTGATGATTGCGGGATTCTGGTGGAAGTCGCAATTTGTACGCTGGCAAGCGCTCATTCTGATCGCGATCACCGTGGGAAAGGTCTTCATCTACGATACTGCTTCCCTGGACATCGGCTACAGGATTCTCAGCTTCATCGCGCTGGGGCTTCTCCTGCTGGCAACATCCTACTCGTATGAGAAAAAAAGGAGTCCTGGATAGACACTCCCGGACACTTCCACAGCTCAAAGCTTCGAGGCCGAAGCTCAAAGGTTCAACGTCGAGCCTTCAAGGTGCAATACTCGAGCTCAAAGGTTCGCGCGTGATTCAATCTTTTGAGTCTATTGAATTATTCGACGGATCTTAAGCTGCGAGCTCAGTGACGCCGAGTGGTAGACCCGCTCACGAGCTTTCTGAAAGTCCGCGTCAGTAGCTTTGTAGATGTTGACGAACTTCTGAGGATTCCGATCCATGAGCGGGAACCACGAGCTTTGCACCTGGACCATAATCCGATGACCCTTCAGGAAAGCGTGGTTGATGTCCGGCATCTCGTAATCGATTTTTGTCGGGCTGTTGGATTTCATGGGTTCCGGTTTGGAGAAGCTGTTCCGGTACTTCGCCCGGAAGGGTTCACCGCGAACCAGCATCTGGTAGCCGTCGGGCTGCACATCGATCAACTTCACCACGAAGTCCGAGTCGGTTCCACTCGTTGAGACGACAAGATTTACGCCGACAGGGCCTGCCACTGTCACGTCCTCTGCAAGAGGATCGGTCTGATAAACCAGCACATCCGGTCGTGTCGCAACGAACCGTTGGTCTTCGACCATATATTGAGGAACCATTTCCATTGCAGCGCCTTCGAAGTACGGCACGGGATTGGCGGGATCGCTGACATATTCGTCAAAGGCATCGGACTTCGTGTTCGCCGGCCGGGTGAATCCCAGCTTCCCGTTCGGGTCGAGATACAAGCTCTCCGTCCGTTCATTGCGGGGAGGCCACTGATCGTAGGTCTTCCACTGGTTGGATCCGGTTTCGAAAACGTAAGCCTCGGGCTGATCGAGCTGTCCCTTGTCTTTCAAGTAATAGTTGAAGAACGGCAGCTCCATGTTCTCACGATAAAAGGCTGCAGTGCTCGAACCGAAAGTCACTTTCCCAATCCTGTTCCCAGAGCCGCCGGCCCAACCGCCATGGGACCACGGTCCCATCACAAGCACGTTGAACGTATCCGGATTCTGCTTTTCGAGAGTCTTGTAGATCCGGAGAGGGCCTTGCAGGTCTTCGGCATCGAACCAGCCGCCCACGGTCATGACGGCCGTGGTGATCTTTTTCAGATGCTGCGGGACATTCTGCGCCTGCCAGTAACTGTCGTAATCGCCGTGCGCCATCCAATCGTTCCAGTCTTTGAACTGGCTATGGAAGTATTTGTTGTTCGCGTTGGCCAGGGGCCCTAGTTCCAGAAAGAACTTGTAGCCATCCCGTTCGTCGAGAAAGATGCCCTGCGGATATCGCTCGGTGGGGCCTGAGCGGGGCTGGTCGAAAAAGCTGATGAAGTTGAATGTGTGCGGCAACCAGTACGCGCCATTGTGATGGACGTCGTCACCCAGATAGTTATCGGCCAGCGGAGCCTGCGGGGACGCGGCTTTCAATGCGGGGTGCGGATCCATAAGGGCGGCGGCGGTGTAAAAACCGGGGTAGGAGATACCATATATTCCGACCCGGCCGTTGTTGTTCGGAATGTTTTTCAGGAGCCATTCGATCGTGTCATACGTATCGGTGCTCTCGTCCACGTCGGTTGGCCCCCGCTTGTTTTGGATGTAAGGCGTCATCCACTTGAAATCGCCTTCGGACATGTACCGGCCTCGAACATCCTGGTAGACGAAGATGTAACCTTCCCTTTCGAATGCGAGGTTCGGGCCGAGCGGCCGGTAATTTGCCGGACCATACGGCCCGGCGCCGTACGGCGTCCGCATCATCAGGATCGGGTATGTCTGGGTCGTGTCCTTTGGAGCATATACAACCGTGAAGAGCTTTATGCCATCGCGCATGGCGATCTGATGCTCCGATTTGGAGTAATCGGAAGCGTTCTCGAACGGATTTTGCGCGACGACAATTACGGAAATCCAAAGGAGGGCGATGCAGAGGACCAGGCGTGTTTTAGAGAACATATCTCAGTGTATATCAGGCCGCATTCCCCTCACGAAGGCAGACGTGTCCAAAAATAAAGCGAACGGCGCGAAAGGCATCCGATCGATCGCAGCCGCGGAGCGGCGCCAGAGTGTAGCCCCGGGCGCAAGGGCGTGTTGCCCAATTCGAAAGAGAGAGACCGAGCACGGAAAAATGGAGTCCCCCCTTTTCAGAGCGTGTTGCAAAACCCAAAGGAGAAGCGGGGAAGAAACCACAAGAAGCACAAAATGCACAAAAAGGCGCAAGAATTTTTGTGCTTCTTGTGCTTTTTGTGGTTACGTCCCCTCCCCTTCA
>Ga0137394_10000072_pt1 | contig 67758 bp, 57 predicted proteins | sample czobulk116metaG_FD_108278 | JGI IMG/M metagenome (GOLD analysis project Ga0137394, IMG submission 108278) | Vadose zone soil microbial communities from Angelo Coast Range Reserve, California, USA - czobulk1.16 metaG | ecosystem: Environmental > Terrestrial > Soil > Vadose zone | place: USA...
GGACGCGCAGCCGTCCAGCTCGGGGCCAGGGCGTCGATCCCCTCGGCGCGCAGTCGCAGCGTCGTGCCGAGCAGCCGCACCAGCGCCGCGGCGACCGGCGGGCCGAGCGCGATCAGTGGATTCATCACCGGCTCACCGCGGGTGCCATCAGGCGGGTGACTCCCGCCTGGGCGAGGACGAGGTGCGCAGCGCGCGTCCCCACGCCGGGCTCACCGAGCTGCCCGGCGAGCTCGCTGAACGCCGCGCGTTGGATCTCGCGGGCGCCGGCATCGGTCAGCAGGCGCAATGCTTCGCGGGCGAGGCGCGCGCTCGTCGTCGTCCGACGGTACAGCTCCGGCACGACGGCGCGCCCGAGCGTGAGGTTCGTGAGGCTCACCCACGGGACGCGGATCAGCAAGCGCGCGAGCAGCTCGCTCACGAGCGACAGGCGGTAGCAGACGACCATCGGCGTGCCGAGCAACGCGGCCTCCAGCGTCACGGTGCCGGAGGTGACGAGCAGCAGATCGGCCGCGCGGATGACTGCGTGCGTCCGGCCATCGACGATCTCCACGGGCGGACCGCCGTCGAGGTGATGCGCGGCGAGGCGCCGCTCGATCGTGGGCGCCAGGCCGAGCACGAACCGAGTTCCGGGCGCGGCGGTCAGTACCTGCGCCGCGGCATCCCGCATTACCGGGAGCACGCGAATGACCTCCTGGTGCCGGCTACCCGGCAGGAGCCCGACCACGGGCGTCCGGTCGTCGATCCCGAGGCTCCGGCGCGCCGCCTCGCGGGTCGGCGCCGCCTGCAGCTGGTCGAGCAGAGGATGCCCGACGAACTCCACGGGCACTCCGACCCGGCGGTACAGAGGCGGCTCGAACGGGAACACCGCGAGCACGAGCGAGACAAATCTCCTGATCGTCTTCACCCGGCCGCCACGCCACGCCCACACTTGAGGCGGAATGAAGTACACGACCGGGACGCCGGCGCGCCGCGCGGCTCGAGCCAGGCGAAGATTGAACTCCGGAAAGTCGATCAGGACGAGCACTGCGGGACGGTCGGCGCCGCGGAGGACCGCACGAAGCCCGCGGTAGGCGCGGTAGAGGCGCGGCACCTGACCGATCGCCTCGCTCCCGCCCACGACGGAGGCTCGCGTCACGTCTACCAGAAGGTTCATTCCCGCGGCGGCCATCTGCGCCCCGCCCATCCCGAAGAGCCGGCAGCGCGGGTCGAGCCCGCGCAAGGCCCGACACAGAGCCGCGCCGTGAAGGTCGCCGGAGGCTTCCCCGGCGACGAGCATGACCGCCGGCGACCGGGAGATCATCATTCCACGCCCACGAGGGCCATCCCGGCCCCGTTCGCGATGCGGAGGCATTCCTCCTTGTCCAGAACCAAGACCCGCTCCGCTTCGACGGCGACGACGGTCGCGCCGCCGGCGGCCGCGACCTCGATGGTGTCCGGGCCGACGCCCGGAGTATCGAACCGGTAGTCGTGCTCGCGCGCCGCCGCCTTGACCACGACGGCGCCCGGCCCCGCCTGCGCGACCCCTCGGCGGATCGCTTCGGTCGTGCCCTCGATCGCCTCGACAGCGGTGACGGCGCCGCGCTTGACGACGACGGTCTGGCCGACGCCCGCGTCGGCCGCAAGCCGCGCGACCGCGAGGCCTCGGCGCACGTCGCTCCACTCGGCGTCGCTGGGCGTTCGGGCCGACCAGCAGCCGCTCGGGCCCAGCCAGTCGCCGAGGAAGGGCCGCTGATCGAGGAGCGCGATGCCCATGCGGCCGAGGGTCGCCGCCACCGCCTGGACGAGATTCGCGTCGATCATCGTCCCGGCCCGCGCCGTGATCTCGGCGAGGGCGGTGTCCGGGCGGTTCCCGTGCAGGAAGTCCTTCATCCAGAACTTGCCGGAGAACACCACGGCACCGACGCGCTCGGACTCGAGCGCGGCCAGCACGGCGCCCGCCTCGTTGACTCGGCTCGGGATGGTCCGGTCGGCGTGGTCGGTCACGCCGGGCGCCTCGGCGAAGGTGAACGCAACCACGCGCCACCCGCGGCGCCGCGCCTCGCCGGCCATGCGCGCCGGCAGCACGCCGGCGCCGCAGATCAGGCCGAGTGCGCGCTCCACGGGGGGGTGGTCGAGTACGCCGCCTCGCAGCGGCCGTCCCGGATCATTCGCTCGATCTCGAGAGCCATGGCGAGCGATCGCAGATCTTCGGTCTCGGCCAGCACGATCTTCTCACCGGCGCGCGACCGCCGGACGGCCCGGACCAGATGGAGGATCTCGAGCTTGAGCGGGTTGTCCTTGTGCACCTGCACGTGCTCGACGAAGGAGGCTCGCCGGTAGCGGATCGACTCCCGGTTGAGCGTGTATTCCTGCGCGGCGCGGCGGTGGATGCGAATGTCCTGCTCGGAGTAGTCCAGCACGACGTAGGCGTCCGGCTGCGTGACGGCCAGGATCCGGATCTTCTCCTCGGTGGCCCGGCTCGCGGTGATGAGGGCGATCGTGCCGGACTCGAAGCCGATCTGGACATTCGCGATGTCACTCGCGGCGGAGTGGACCGAGGACCCCATCGCGGTGAGCCGCCGGGGCGGCGAGTCCACGAGCCCGAGGACGATGTCGAGATCGTGGATCATGAGATCCATCACCACGCTGTCCTTTTGCACGCGCGGGGCGAAGGGGCCGAGGCGGCGCGACTCGATGAGGATCGGGCGCTCCACGATCTTCTTCAGCTCCTGCACCGCGCCGTTGAACCGCTCGACGTGACCGACGTGCAGCACGGCACCGGTGCGGCGGGCGATGGCGAAGAGCTCGCGCGCCTCCTCGAGGGTGGGCGTGATCGGCTTCTCGACGAGCACGCCTACGCCCGCCTCCAGGAGATCGGCGGCGACCTGGAAGTGCTGCTCGGTCGGCACGGCGACGCTGGCGAGGTCGACCTTACCGATCAGGTCCCGGTGATCGGTGAGCGCCAGAGTGTCGTAGTAGGCCGCGATCTGCGCGGCTCGGTCGCGATCGACGTCGACGACGCCGGCCAGCTCGATGTCCCAGAGCTCAGCGTAGGCGAGCATGTGGTACTGCCCCATGTGCCCCGCGCCCACGACGCCGGCGCGCAGCCTTCGCTCGTCGGCGGCTCGCACGGCCATCACACCGGCTCGCTTTCGGGACGCGGGAACACGTCCTCCCGATCGCCCGGCATCGAGCCTGCCCGCTGCGCGGGACCACAGATGCCGCGGCGGGAGCCGGCGATGAAGTCGAGCAGGCGGATCACCGGCGCGGCCGCCGGCAGCTCCTGGCGGATCCGCTCGAGAGCCCGCTCGGGCGTGAGCCCGCTGCGGTAGAGCAGCCGATACGCGTCTTGCAGCAGACGGCGATCCGCGGCGGTCATGCCGGACCGTCTGAGCCCGACGAGGTTGATCGCGTGGGCTGCCGCCGGGTTCCCGTCCACCAGCACGTAGGGTGGGACGTCGGCGGTGACCTTCGAGCAGCCTCCGACGTACGCGTATGCGCCGACACGGGTGAACGGCACGAGGCCGGTGAGGCCACCGATCGTCGCGCTCTCGCCGATCTCGCAGTGCCCCGTGACCCCGGTGTAGTTGATGAGCACGACGCCGTCACCGAGCCGACAATCGTGGGCCACGTGGCTCATCGTCATGACGAGACATCTCTTGCCGATCTCGGTCCATCCCCCGGCACGGGTCGAGCGGTGAATCGTCACGTACTCCCGGATCGCGGTGTCGGCGCCGATCCTGACGCCGGACGGCGTGCCATCCTTGAACTTGAGATCCTGGGGCCGTCCACCCAGCAGCGATCCGTGGCCGACCTTCGCGCGCTCGCCGATCTCGACGCGGCCCTCCAGCACGCAGTGGTGACCGATCTCGGCGTCGGCGCCGATGGTCACCTCAGGGCCGACGATCGAGAACGCTCCGATCCGCACGCCCGCGCCGAGCGTCGCCTTCGCGTCCACCACGGCGGTCGGATGCACGCCATCAGGCCTGGTCATCGACCGCCTCCGGCGCAGGCGCCTGAGACGGCGCGATCCCGAGGCGGCTCTCCAGCCGCTCGAGACGGCGCTCCGCGGCGCGAAGGCGGCGGGACATGTCGGGCAGGTGCTTCTGCGCGGCGAAGACCCGCTTGGCCTGTCCCATGGGTATGGCCGGCGTGCCCAGGCGCCTCTCCCCGGCCGGCACGTCCGCGGCCACTCCCGCCTGGGCGCCCAGCACCGCCCCGTCACCGATGGTCAGATGGTCCGCGAAGCCGACCTGGCCGGCGGCGACGACGCCGCGGCCGAGGCGGCACGAGCCCGAGATTCCGACCTGGGCCACGATGACCGAGTGCTCGCCGATCTCGACGTTGTGGCCGACTTGAACGAGATTGTCGATCTTGGTCCCGCGGCGGATGATCGTCTTGCCGAGCATGGCGCGATCGATCGTCGTGTTCGCGCCGATGTCCACGTCGTCCTCGATCACGACGACGCCCACCTGCGGGATCTTGCGGTGAGCACCCCCGTCGAAGACGTAGCCGAAGCCGTCACCGCCGATGACGGCGCCGGCCTGGACGACGACGCGGCACCCCAGCCGGACGCCCTCGCACAGAACCACCCGCGGGTAGAGCACCGATCCCTCGCCCACCTCGACGTGCGGTCCGACGTAGACGAAAGGATGGACACGCACGCGCGGCCCGATGACAGCGCCCGCACCGATCACCGCCAGGGCACCGATCGACGCGCTGGGATCGATGCGCGCGTCGCGCGCCACGATCGCCGACGAATCAATGCCGGGCGGCGGCGGCGCCGACGGATGAAAGAGGGTCAGCAGGGCGATGAGGGCCTGCTGCGGGGTGCTGGAGCGCAGCAACGGCCCCGGCAAGCCCGACACGCTCTCGGCGACGAGCAAGGCGCCGGCGCGGGAGGCCTCGGCGGCGGGCCGGTACCGGGCGTCGATCAAGAAGGAGATCTGCTCCGGTCCCGCGGCCTCGAGCGGTGCCACGCCGGTGACGCGCCGGCCGGGGTCGCCCTCGAGCGTCGCGCCGAGGGTCGCGGCGAGCTCACCGAGCGTGAACCCGGCGGGCGTCCCCATCAGGGCGACTTCTTCGCCGGGGCCTGCTGGTCGTACGCGCGGATCACCTCGTCGGTCAGGTCCGCGTCGGGCGAGGCGTACAGGACCGAGGCGCCCCGCTTCTCCACGATGAGGTAGTAGCCGCGCTCCTTGCCGACCCGCTCGATGACCCCCGAGAGCTCCTGCAGGACGCGCTGGAGCAGCGCCTGCTCCTTCTTCTCGAGCTCCTTCTGGAAGTCGTCCATGAGCCGCGCGGCGTCGCGGCGTTTACGCTCGAACTGCTCCTGCTTCTCCCGCCGCGCGTCGGCCGCCAGCAGCGGCCCCTTCTTCTCGAGCTCGTCGCGCAGCTTCTCGAGCTCCTGGCGCTTGCCGTCCATTTCGCGCTGCATCACCACCTTCTCACGCTCGAGCTGCTCGCGCGCCGCCACACCGGCCGACGATCGGGCCAGAACCCGCTGCACGTCGATGTACGCGATCCGGGCTGCCGACCCGGAGGCCGCCGGGGCCGACGCCGGCGCGGGCCCCTGGGCCGCGACCGGGCCCACGGCACAGCCGAGGAGCACAGCTACCGCGATGAGCGCGCCACGCCAATGCTTCATCCAACCCTCCTAGAACGGCGAGCCGACGGAGAAGTGAAACGCCCCGGGCCCCTCGCCCGCCCTCCGGTCGATATTGAAGCCATAGTCCACCCGGATGGGGCCAAACGGCGACTGCCATCGTATACCTCCGCCCGGCCCATAGCGTAGATCCGTGGGATCGAACGAGGTCCCGAACCCGTAGACGTTGCCGACGTCGAAGAACGCGGCGACCCGCAGGCCGAAGGGCAGGGGGACGACGTACTCGACGTTGCCGAGGACCTCGCTCGTCCCGCCCGTCTTGAACCCGGCCGAGTCGACGGGCGAGACGCTGCGGAATTTGAAGGCACGGATCGTGTTCGGGCCGCCGAGGTAGAAGCGCTCGAAGAGCGGGAAGTCCTGCCCTCCCCAGCCGGTCCCGTACCCGGCCTCGGCCCGCGTCCCGAGGACATGGCCGAACCAGAGCGGCTTGAAGTAGGTCTGGAGCACGGTCGCCTTGAAGAACTGCGAGTCGCCCCCGAGGCCGGCGAAGTCCATCGTGAGCGTCGTCTGCCCGCCCCTGGTGGGGGCCGCGACCACGTCGCGGCTATCGCGGGTCAGCGAGCCGCTCACCGCGGACGTGATCGTTGTGCCCTTCTGATCCACCAGCTCGGGCGTCGCCGTGTCGCTGAGATTGCTGATGTCGTCCTGCGACACGCGGTACCCCAGGAGCCAGCGCCAATACTCCGCGAAGGGATGACTCAGGCGCAGATTCAACCCGGTCGTGTCGTAGGTGTAGTCCTGGTAGTTGCGGATGCTCTTGTAGATGTCGAACCCGGCCGAGAGGGGACGGTCGAACAGCCAGGGCTCGGTGAAGCTGATGGTCCCCTGCTGCGTCGTGGCTCCGGCGCGGATCCGGATCGCGACCTCCCAGCCCCGGCCCAGGAAGTTGCGCTGGGCGAGATCGATCGTGCCGACGAGCGAGTCGGCCGACGAGTAGCCGCCGCCGATGCTGAAGATGCCCGTCGGACGCTCCACCACCTCCACGTTCACGATGATCTTGGTCTTGTCGGAGCCGGGCTGCGTCGTGACGTTGACGCTCTCGAAGTAGCCCAGGTTGACGAGCTTCTGGCGGGCGCGGTCCTTCTTCTGGAGCGTGTAGAGATCGCCCTCGTGCAACGGCAGCTCCCTTCTCAGAATTTTGTCCTCGCTGCGGACGTTGCCGCTGATGTTGATGCGCTCGACGTAGACCTCGGGCCCCTCGGTGATCTCGAAGGTCAGGTTGATCTGGCTGATCTCCGTCAGCTGGTCGCGTCTCGGAGTGACTTCGGCCGAGGCGCGGCCGATCGTGCTGTAGAGGTTCAGGATCCCCTGGACGCTGTCGCGGACCCTGGTCAACGAGAACACGTCGCCGGGCTTGAGCAGGATCTGCCGCTCGACCTCGAGCTCCGGCAACAGCGTGACGCCGGTCACCTTCACCTCCCCGACCCGGAACTGGGGGCCCTCGACGACGACGATCGTGATCGTCACGCGCGCCTGCTCGCGATCGATGGCGACGTCGTGCGACTCCACGCGGGCCTGGATGAAGCCGTTGTCGTTGTACACGGCGATGATGCGGTCGATGTCCGACTCGAGGCGCTGGCGCTGCACCTTGCCGCGCAGGATGAAGTACTGGCGCTCCTTCGTCTCCATCGCGTCCTTGAGCTGCGCGTCCGTCAGCCCCTTGTTCCCACGGAACACGATCTTGTCGATGGTGATCTGGCGCCCCTCGACGATGTTGAAGATCAGACGCACGTCCCCGTCGGCGAACTTCTCGACGGTCGGGGTGATCTGGACCTCGAAATACCCCTCGTCCTCGTAGTAGTCGCGAAGCTTGTCCACGGCGCGCTGCACGTCGACCGGGTTGTAGACGCTCCCCAGCTTGATGTCGATCTTCTCCTGCAGCGTGTCGCGGTCAGCCTTCTTGTTGCCGACGAAATCGATGTCGCGCACGAAGGGACGCTCGGTCACCACGAAGACGACCTTCACCCCGCCTTCGAAGTCCTCGACCCGGAGCTGGACGTCGTCGAAGAAGCCGAGGCCGAAGATGGAGCGGATGTCCTCAGCGAGAAGCGTCGGGTTGAACGCCGAGCCCACGGTGCTCTTGACGCGGCCGAGGATCACGGCGTCCTGGACGCGCCGGTTGCCCTCGACGTGGACGTCCTTGATGACGATGGGCGGCGGCTGGGGCTGCTGCGCCCGCGCCGTCGAAGCGATGAGGAGGCCTGCCGTGAGAACAACGACAATCGTGAGACACACCCGGCCCCCTGTCGTCACCAGGTTCTCAGACGGGTGGGGACGGCGTGCTAGTGCTCTGCAAGCTCGAGGGGCGCGTCGGCAGCTTGCGCTTCGCGGAACGTGAAGTTCGCCCCCTCGACATCCACCTCGATGCGGGCGCTCTCCGCGACCTGGCCCCGAACGATCGCTTCGGCCAGGGGATCCTCGATGTGCTTCTGGATCGTCCGCCGTAGTTGCCGTGCGCCGTACGTCTGATCGTACCCCTTCTCCACCAGCGCCGCTTCGGCCGCCGGCGTCAGCACGAGCTCGATACCCTTCTCGGCGAGCTGCTTGTTGATCCGGGCGATCATCAAGCCGATGATCTCTTTGATGTGATCCAGGGACAGGGCATGGAAGACGATGATGTCGTCGATGCGATTGAGGAACTCAGGCCGGAACGCGCGCTTCATCTCCTCGAGGACGCGCTCCTTCATCTTCTCGTAGGACGACTCGTCGGTCTCCTGGAGGAACCCAGGAGAGACGCGCTTTCCGATCAGGCTCGTGCCGAGGTTCGAGGTCATGATCAGGATCGTGTTCTTGAAGTCCACGACGTGACCGAGCGAGTCGGTGAGCCGTCCGTCGTCCAGAACCTGGAGCATCATATTGAACACATCCGGGTGCGCCTTCTCGATCTCGTCGAACAGCACGACCGAATACGGCCGCCGCCGCACCTTCTCGGTGAGGAACCCGCCCTCCTCGTAGCCCACGTAGCCGGGAGGCGCGCCGAGCAGGCGCGAGACCGAGAACTTCTCCATGTACTCCGACATGTCCACGCGGATCAGGGCGTTTTCGTCGCCGAACAGGTACTCGGCGAGCGCGCGGGCCAGCTCGGTCTTGCCGACGCCGGTCGGTCCGAGGAACACGAACGATCCGACCGGGCGCTTGGCGTCCTTCAGACCGGCCCGGGACCGACGGATCGCGCGCGCAACGGCCGCGACCGCGTCGTTCTGGCCGATGATGCGTCCGTGCAGCGCCTCTTCCATCCGGGCGAGCTTCTCGGACTCCTTCTCCTCGAGCTTTGAGAGCGGGATGCCGGTCCAGCGGGACACGATGAACTCGATGTCCTCTTCCTCGACCGACTGGGTTCCCTTCCCCTTGTTCTTCTCCCACTCGCGCTTCAACTCCTCGTCGCGGTGGCGGAGCACCTTTTCCTTCTCGCGGAGCGACGCCGCCTTCTCGAACTCCTGGGCCTCGAGGTACATGTCCTTCTCACGGATCACCCGCTCGAGCTCCTTCTCGATCTCCTTGAGCTCGGGCGGCGGCGTCAGCGCCATGAGGCGAGTCCGCGACGAGGCTTCGTCGATCACGTCGATGGCCTTGTCGGGTAGCTGGCGGTCGGTGATGTAGCGGTCGGCGAGCTGCACCGCCGCCGAGATCGCCCGCTCGCTGATCTTGACCCGATGGTGCGCCTCGTACTTGTGCCGCAGCCCCCGGATGATCTCGATCGCCTGCGGCACGGTCGGCGCCTTGACGATGACCGGCTGGAAGCGCCGCTCGAGGGCTCCGTCCTTCTCGATGTACTTCCGATACTCGTCGAGGGTCGTCGCCCCGATCGTCTGGATCTCGCCGCGCGAGAGAGCGGGCTTGAGCATGTTCGAGGCGTCGATCGCGCCCTCGGCCGCGCCGGCGCCGATGAGCGTGTGGAGCTCGTCGAGGAAGAGGACCACATTCTCCGACTGGCGGATTTCCTTCATCACCGCCTTGAGCCGCTCCTCGAACTGGCCGCGGTACTTCGTGCCCGCGACGAGGGCGCCCAGGTCGAGCTGGAGCAGCCGCTTGTTCACCAGCACGTCGGGTACGTCGTGGCTGACGATCTTCTGGGCGAGCCCTTCGACGATCGCGGTCTTGCCGACGCCGGGCTCACCGATCAGCACGGGGTTGTTCTTCGTGCGGCGGGCGAGAATCTGGATGACGCGCTCGATTTCCTGTTCGCGGCCGATGACCGGATCGAGCTTGTTCTCACGGGCCAGCTGGGTCAGATCGCGCGCGAACTCGTCGAGCACCGGCGTCTGCGACCGCTTCTTCGGTCTCGGATAGTACTGGTCGCCGAGCAGGGCGAGGGTTTCTTGCCGAACCTCGTCGAGTCGGGCGCCGAGCGACTCCAGGATCTTCGCGGCGATCGACTGGCCTTCTTTCATGAGGCCGAGGAGCAGGTGCTCGGTCCCGATGTAGTTGTGACCGAGCTGACGCGCTTCCTCGATCGAGAGCTCGAGAACCCGCTTGGCCTGGGGCGTGAACGGCACTTCCCCGAACGTGAGCGTCTTGGGGAATCCCGCGAGAGCGCGCTCGACTTCCGCCTTGACGGTCTCGAGCCGGAGCCCGAGACGCTGGAGCACCGCGGTCGCGATGCCTTCGCCGTCGCGGATCAGGCCGAGAAGGACGTGCTCCGTTCCGACGAAATCGTGGCGGAAACGACCCGCTTCCTCGCGCGCTAAGATGATGACCCGTCGCGCCCGTTCGGTGAATCGTTCAAACACTGGCGTGCCCCACCCCTTCCGCAGGTCGCGGGATGCGAATTTTACTTGCGCTGACGGCTAGTTACCGGACTGCGACTTCAGTATAGCCCACGGCCTCCATGGCCGCTAGCCTTTTTCTCCCCGGCGGACTAACTCTGCGAAACCCTTACCCGATCGCTATCGACTCCCCTCGAATCTCGCGCGCACGCCCCTCGACGAGGCGATAGCCCCGCTCGGCTTTTTGGGCGAGGTCGGGGTTGTGGGTCGCCACGAGGAAGGCGAGGCCTCGTTCCGCCTGCAGCCGGAGAAAAAGATCGTAGATGACCTCACTCGTCTTCGGGTCCAGGTTACCCGTCGGCTCGTCGGCGAGGATCACCTTGGGCTTGTTGATGAGGGCCCGCGCGATCGCGACCCGCTGCTGTTCGCCGCCGGAGAGCTCGCCGGGTCGGTGATTCAGCCGGTCGCCGAGCCCGACCTCCGCGAGGGCGGCCGCCGCGAGCTCTCTGACCTCCCGAACGGGTTTCCGTTCGATCAGCGCAGGGATCATCGCGTTCTCGAGCGCGCTCATGTCGCCCAGGAGATTGTAGAACTGAAAGACGAATCCCACGTCCCGGCGACGATAGCGCGCCAGGCCCGTCTCGCCCCACGTCGCGAGGTCCTCGCCCTGGAACAGGACCCGTCCGGCCGTCGGCCGATCGAGCCCGCCGAGCAGATGCAACAGCGTCGACTTTCCGACGCCCGAGGCCCCGATCAGGGCGACGAACTCACCGGGCCCGATCGTCACGGTCGCGCCTCGAAGCACACGAACGACTTCTGGTCCCGACCGGTACTCCTTCTCGAGCTCCTCACCGACGAGCAGCGCGGTGCCCGCGTCGTTACTCATAGCGAAGCACGTCCACCGGGACCAACGACCCCGCCCGTTTGGCCGGGATGATCGTCGCCAGGAAGGACAGGATGAGCGTGGCGCCGATGATCATGAGCCCGTCGCTCAGCGTCAGCTTCATGGGAAGGTGGTCGATCTGGTACACGTCGCCGGCCAGCCGGATCACCTTGTAGGTGTTCTGCGCCCAGATCAGGCTGAGGCCCACGGCGGCACCGGCCGCCGTGCCGGCCACACCGATGGTCATGCCGACCGCGAAGAACACCATCGTGATCGACCGCGAGGATGCGCCGACCGCCTTGAGGATCCCGATCTCCTTGCGCTTCTCGGCGACGAGCAACACGAGGTGACCGATGATCGCGAACGCCGCGACCAGCACGATGATCGTCACGACGACGAAGAGCGCCAGCTTTTCGAGCTGGAGCGCGGCGAAGAGGCTCCGGTTCATCTCCATCCAGTCGCGCACCCAGTAGCGGAAGCCCAGCTGGGTGGCGACCAGCCGGCCGACGCCCTTGGCGTCGAACGGGTCGTTGAGCTTGACCTCGATCCCGGTGACCCCCGCGAGCCCCGCGAACTCCTTCGCCATGGGCAGGCTCAGGTAGGCGATCGAGGAATCGTACTCGTGCATGCCGATCTCGATCGTGCCGGCCACCGTGTAGCGCCGCATCTTGGGGACCATGCCGACGGCCGTCACGGCGCCCTCGGGCGAAATCACCGTCACGGCGTCGCCCGGGAACACGCCGAGGCTTCGCGCCAGCTCGCGCCCCAGCAGGATCGCAGGCGCGCCGTCGGCGAGCGGATCGATCGTGCCCTGACGGAGCTGCGATCGGACGTCCTCACGGACCGCCGGAGTCGTCAAGTCCACGCCCCGGATCAGGCCGCCGCGCGCCCCTCCGCCGGCCGTGGTGAAGAGCGCCTGCTGGTGGACGAAGGGCGTGGCCGAGAGGACGCCCCGAATCGCCTTCACGCGGCCGGCGATCCGGTCCGCGTCGTCGAGTCCCGGAGCCCCGCTCTGGAAGATCAAGAGGTGCGGGCTGCCGGCGATGATCCGATCCCGGATCCCGTCCTGGAACCCGGTCATCACCGCGAGCACCACGATGAGCGCGGCGACTCCGAGGAAGACTCCACCCAGGCCGATCCAGACGAAGAGCGAGAGGTTCGTCCGCTGCCCGCGCGATCGGAGGTACCGGAACCCGAGGAGAAGCTCGAACGGCAGCCCTCCCTTCATCATCCCTCTTCTCGTCCCTCCTCTTCCCCCTCGGCCGGGCCCGCCGCGCGGCCGCCTTCCGGCCGCAGGAGCGGGAATAATATTGTCTCGCGGATCGACGGTTGGTTCGCGAACATCATGAGCAGCCGGTCGATACCGATCCCCTCGCCCGCGGCGGGCGGCATGCCGTACTCCAGCGCCCGGACATAGTCCTCATCGAGCCAGTGCGCCTCGGCGTCCCCGCGCGCCTGCAGGGCCGCCTGCTCGCGGAAGCGCGCGAGCTGGTCGACCGGGTCGTTCAGCTCGCTGTAGGCGTTGGCCATCTCGTGCCGCGCGATGAACAGCTCGAACCGATCGACGAGCAGCGGGTTGTCGCGCTTGCGCTTGGCGAGCGGGGAGAGCTCGGTCGGAAAGTCGACGACGAAGGTCGGCTGGACGAGCGTCGGCTCCACCAGGGTCTCGAAGACGTCCTTCCAGAGCTGCCAGGCCGGCCCCGCGTCGTGGACGATCCCGCGCGCCGCCGCCGCCCGCGCCACGCTCTCGACCTCCGTCTGGGGCGTCACGCGAAGCCCGAGGGCCTGCGAGAGGCCGTCGAAGAACGCCAGCCGCCTCCAGGGCGGCTTGAGGTCGAGGGCGTGCTCGCCCCAGGCGAGGACCGGAGAGCCGCGCAGCGTGTGGGCGAGCTCGACGAAGAGCGCCTCCGTCAGCTCCATCAGATCCGAGTAGTCGGCGTACGCCTGGTAGAACTCGAGCGTCGTGAACTCGGGGTTGTGCAGCGTCGAGATCCCCTCGTTCCGGAAGTTCCGGTTGATCTCGTAGACGCGCTCGAAGCCGCCGACCAGGAGGCGCTTGAGGTAGAGTTCAGGGGCGATGCGGAGATAGAGGTCCATGCCGAGCGCGTTGTGGTGGGTCTTGAACGGCCGGGCGATCGCGCCGCCGGGGATCGGCTGCATCATCGGCGTCTCGACCTCGAGGAAGCCGCGCGCGTCGAGGAACGCGCGCATCGCGCGGATGAGCCGCGCGCGCATCTGGAAGATCTCACGCGCCTCGGCGTTGACGATCAGGTCCACGTACCGCTGCCGATAGCGCGTCTCCACGTCCTTCAGGCCGTGCCACTTCTCGGGAAGGGGTCGCAACGATTTGGCCAGGAAGGCGAAGGTCTTCACGGCGACCGTCAGCTCGCCCGTCCGCGTGCGGAACATCTCGCCCGTCACGCCGGCGAAGTCACCCGTGTCGAGCTCGACGAAGTGCCTGTACGCGTCGCCCAGCCCGTCGGCGCGCGCGTAGAGCTGGATCCGCCCGGTCTGGTCCATGAGGTGGGCGAAGCACGTCTTGCCGTGATGGCGCATCGCCACGACGCGGCCGGCGAGGCTCACGGGTCCGAAGCCCTTCAGCTCCTCGTCGTTCGCGTCGCCGAGCCGCTCGGCGAGGCCGTGCGCCCAGTGGGTCACGGGATACCGCCCGCCGAACGGATCGGTCCCGCGGGCGCGCAACGCCTCGAGCTTCTCGCGGCGTAGCCGGACCAGCTCGTTGTCGTCTGGACTGTTCAAAGGCTCACCTCGCGCCTCGGACGGCGGGGCCCCTCATGCTTCGCGGCCCCGCGCCCAGAGCAGGTATGCCTTGATCAGGGGGTCGAGGTCACCGTCCATGACGCCCTCGACGTTGCCGACCTCGAGCCCGGTCCGGTGGTCCTTGATCAGCTGGTAGGGGTGGAACGTGTACGAGCGGATCTGGCTGCCGAACGCGATCTCCTTCTTCTGCCCGCTCAGCTCGGCCAGCTCGTCGCGCTGCTTCTTCTCGGCGATCTCGTAGAGCCTCGCCCTGAGGATGCGCATCGCGGTGTCACGGTTCCTGAGCTGGGAGCGCTCGTTCTGGCACTGGACGACGATCCCCGTCGGCAGATGCGTGATGCGCACGGCCGAGTCGGCGGTGTTGACCCCCTGCCCCCCCGGTCCCGACGCCCGGAACACGTCCACGCGGAGCTCGTCCTCGCGCACGTTGACCTCGACGTCGTCGACCTCGGGAACGACCGCGACCGACGCGAAGCTCGTCTGCCGGCGGCGCGAGGCGTCGAAGGGAGAGATCCGCACCAGACGGTGGACCCCCATCTCGCCGCGCAGGTAGCCGAAGGCGTACTCGCCGGACACCTCGACCGTGGCCGACTTGATCCCGGCCTCGTCGCCGGGAAGCAGATCGACCACCTCCGCCTTCAGGCCCGCGCGCTCGCACCAGCGGAGGTACATGCGCAGCAGCATCTGCGCCCAGTCCTGCGACTCGGTGCCCCCTGCCCCGGGATGGATCGACACGATCGCGGCCTTCGTGTCGTGGGGCCCCGAGAGCATGATCTTCAGCTCGTACTCGTCGAGGTCCTTCGTCAGTCCCGCGATGCCGTCGGCGATCTCGGCGTCGAGGCTCCCGTCGGTGGCCTCCTCGGCGAGCTCGAGGAGCACCCCGAGGTCCTCGGCCTTGGCGCCGAGCTCCTTCAGGCGCGCGACGACCCGAGACAGCTCGGTCCGCTCGCGGATGACCTCCTGAGCGCGGCGGTTGTCCTCCCAGAAGGACGGCTGCGCCATCTCGGCGTCGAGGGCCGTGAGCCGCTGCTCCTTGGCGGGGACGTCAAAGATGCCCCCGGAGCTCGGTCAGGCGGCTCGTGAGCGCGGTCACGTCGCGCTTGAAATCGCTTAGCATCACGCGGCTCGATTCCGCGCGCGCACCGCCAACGACACGCCCGAGACGGCGATCGCCAGGTACGCGAGCCAGTCGCCGAAGTGCGAGTACATCGTCTCCCGGCTGCGGAGGGGCACTCGCTCGGTCGCTGTGGTTCGTTCGTAGAGCGACACGCGACGAACGATCCGGCCCGTCGGCGCGATGAACGCCGACACGCCGGTGTTCGCCGCCCGGACCACCGCGACCCGGTGCTCGACCGCGCGGAACGGATACATGGCGAGATGTTGCCACGGGCCGCTCGTCCGACCAAACCATGCGTCGTTCGTCATGTTCACGATCAGGCGCGCCCCACCTCTCACGAATTCACGGACGAGCTCGGGAAAAATCCCCTCGTAACAGATGACGACTCCGAACGGAGCTGGCGGGCCCGGGAAGACGCTCGCGCGAGAGCCCGGCTCGAGCTCGGCGATGAACTCGGCCCAGCTCCTGACGAATCCGATCAATCCCGACAGCGGAACGTACTCGCCGAACGGAACGAGGTGGATCTTATCATACCTCCCGACGATCCCACGTTCGGTAAGGAGAAACGCGCTGTTACGTGGCTTTGGTGGAGTCGACGCATCAACGTCGATAGAGCCGACGAGCAGCGGGACGTGGAGCGCGCCGGAGAGGGCTCCGAGGGTTCTCAAGAGATCCGGGTCGCGGCGCAGCACCGTGGGGAGCGCGGTCTCGGGCCACACGATCAGGTCGGGATGCTCGGCGCCGGCACGCCGCGTGAGCGTGAGGTAGATCCCGAGGGTCGTCGCGGCGTGGCCGGGCTCGAACTTCAGCGGCTGCTCGATCGACGGCTGCATGATGGCCACCGTGGCCTCGCCCGGCGGCGGCGGGGCGCCCAGACGCCAGGCCCCGAAGGCCAACGTCCCTCCGAGCACCCCCCCCGCCAGCGCGACTCCGGCGAGCGCCGAGCGCCACGAGAGCACCAGGCAACCGGCGAGCGCGGCGTTCACCGCGACGATCACCAGCGAGACGCCATAGACGCCTCCGAGCTCGGCGATCTGGATGACGGGCAGGCGCAGGTACTGCGAGTAGCCGAGAAGGCCCCAGGGGAAGCCGCCGAAGAGGTGGCCACGCACCCACTCTCCGGACACCCAGAGAAACGGCGACGCGCAGAGAGCCCAGACCGCCGAGCGCCGCCCCAGCCACGAGACCCCGGCGCTGAAGGCGCCGACGTAGAGCCCGCAGTACGCCGCGAGGGCGCACGTCGGAGCCCAGGTGAGCGGCCAGGGGATGTCGCTGTAGGTTCTGAAGGTGAAATCGAGCCACCGGAGCAGCACCAGGAAGAACACGGTTCCAAAGAGCCACCCCCAGCCGAAGGCGACCCGCACCGGGCGGCGCAACGCGTCCACGAGCAGAGGCAGGAGCACGACCCAGACGACCCCGTCCCAGTCGGTGCGGGGGAACGCCAGCGCCATGCCGAAGGCGCTCGTCGCGAGGACCGCGGCGCGGAAGAACGACGGGCGCAGACTCAGGAGCCCCACGCGAGCCGATCGGCCAAGAACCGCGGCAATCCTCCGGCGAGGATCTTTTCGCGCGCCGTCGCGATGTCATAGACGACGCGCCGGACCGCGACGGTTCCCCGTTCGGCGTCCCAGATCGCGTAGGCGGCGCGCGGATCCCGATCGCGAGGTTGACCGACACTGCCGACGTTGATGAGGTACCGGCGGCCGCGCTCGAGCTCGAGATCGACCGGTCCCGCCCGGTGTTCCGGCCCCGACGACCCGAGCGACCAGGCACCCGCCAGGTGCGAGTGGCCCACGAAGCACAGCCGCGTGGCGAACGCCCCGAACGCGTCGAAGCCGTCCTGGGCGGTCAGGAGATACTCCCACTCGTCCGGGCGGTCCGGCGAGGCGTGCACGAGCGTGGCGTCGCCCAGCAGGGCGACGAGCGGCAGCGAGGCCAGATACGTCAGGTGATCGCCGTCGAGCCGCTCGCGCGTCCACTCGGCGGCGGCCCGGGCCTGGGGGTTGAACCAGTCGAGGTCGAGGAGCCCGGCCACCGCGTGCTCGTGGTTGCCGCAGGTGATCGTCTGCGCCCGCTCCGCGACGATCTCGACGCAGGCGACCGGGTCGGCGCCGTAGCCGACGAGGTCGCCCAGACAGAGGAGCGCGTCGGTGCGCGACGCGGCGTCGGCGAGCACCGCCTGGAGGGCTTCGAGGTTGCCGTGGATGTCGGAAAGCACCGCGTACCGCACGGGCGAGCTCAGAACGTCGGGCGGAGTTCTTTGTGGATGCGGTCGAGCAACCCGTTGATGAATCGGCTCGACTCCTTCGTGCCGAACTTCTTGGCGATCTCGATGGCTTCGTTGATCGCGACTTTCGGCGGCACCTCCGCGCTCCACAGGAGCTCGTAGACGGCCAGCCGGAGGATGTTGCGGTCGACGACGGCCATGCGCTCGAGGTCCCAGTGCTCCGCGAACTGCGCGAGCGCGTGGTCGATCTTCGCCTGGTTCGACTTGGTGCCGCGGACCAGGGCATCGGCGAACGCACGGGTGTCGCCGTCGACGGGGTGACGCGCCCAGAACTCCACGTCGTGGGGAGTCGGATCGTCGTCACCGTTGAGGTCGAGCTGATACAGGAACTGGAGCGCGACCTCGCGAGCCTTCCGGCGCTTGCCCATTTATCGGGTGCCGTGAGGCCGCCGTGGATCGCGGGTGGCCTGAGAGAGGCGCACGTGGCTCCGACTCGCCCGTTTGCCGGCGCCGGACATGTCAACGCGGCGGGGACCCCGAACCGCTCGACCGTTCCCGAGCTGTCGGATCCACTCGGCCATGTGCAGGGCCGCCTCGGCGGCCTCCTCACCGCGGTTGCCCACGTCGCCGCCGGCCCGCGCCCACGCCTGCTCTTCGCTCAGCGCGGTGATGACGCCGAAGGTCGCCGGCACGCCGGTGGCGAGCGCGACCTGCCGGATGCCCGAGGCCGCCTCGCGCGCGACGTGCTCGAAGTGAGGAGTTTGTCCCCGGATCACGACGCCGACGCACACGATCGCCGCGTACCGTCCGGTCACCGCCAGATGGTTCGCGGCTTGCGGGAGCTCGAAGGATCCGGGAACCCAGTGGACCTCGATGGCGTCGGGACCGAGCCGGGCGGCCCGGAGGGCTTGCAGCGCGCCGGCCACGAGCCGCTGGGTGATGCGCTCGTTGAAACGAGCCGCGACGATCGCGAACCTGAGCGAGCCGGCGCTCCCGACGGCCCGGCGGAACTTCGGGGCGCGACCGGCCATCTCAGTCGGGCAGCGACGACAGGAGGTGCCCGAGCTTGTCGCGCTTGGTGCTGAGGTACTTCCGATTCGTCTCGGTGGCCGGAATCTCGATCGGGACGCGCTCGGCGATGTGGAGTCCATACCCCTCGAGGCCGACGATCTTCTTCGGATTGTTGGTCAAGAGCTTCAGGTTCTTGACCCCGAGGTCGACGAGAATCTGGGCGCCGATGCCGTAGTCGCGGAGGTCGGCGTGGAACCCGAGCGCGACGTTGGCCTCGACCGTGTCCTTCCCCTGATCTTGCAGCTCGTAGGCGCGCATCTTGTTGAGCAGCCCGATCCCGCGTCCCTCCTGCCGCATGTAGACGAAGACCCCGCGTCCCTCAGCTTGGATCCGGCTGAGGGCCTTGTCGAGCTGGAGTCCGCAATCGCATCGGCGCGAGTGGAAGACGTCGCCGGTCAGGCACTCGGAGTGCACGCGGACGAGCACCGGGGAGTCGCCAGACACCGAGCCCATCACGAGAGCGAGCGGCACACGGCTGTCGACCGTGGTGTCGTACGCGATCGCGGTGAACTCACCGAAGTCCGTCGGGAGCTTGGTCGTCGCGATCCGCCGGACCAGCTTTTCCTTATGAATCCGGTACTCGATGAGGTCCCGGATGGTGATCATCTTCAACCCGTGCGCCGCGGCGAGCTCGGCCAGGTGCGGGACCCGCGCCATGCCGCCATCCTCGTCGAGGACCTCGCAGATGACGCCTGCGGGGTAGCATCCGGCCAGCCGAGCGAGGTCGATCGCGGCCTCCGTGTGGCCCGCGCGTCGCAGGACTCCGCCACCCATCGCCCGCAGCGGCAGGATGTGGCCGGGGCGCGTCAGGTCGTCGGAGCGCATCAGGGGGTCGACGAGCGTGCGGATCGTGACGGCCCGGTCGTAGGCGGAGGTGCCGGTAGTGACGCCCCGCCGCGCGTCCACCGTGACCGTGAAGGCGGTTCCCATCGGGGCGGTGTTGTCGGAGACCATCATCGAGATCTTGAGCTCGTCGAGGCGCTCGCCGAGCAGCGGGACGCAGATCAGGCCGCGGCCGTGCTTGGCCATGAAGTTCACCGCTTCCGGAGTGACCCGGTCGGCCGCCATCACGAGGTCTCCCTCGTTCTCACGATCCTCGTCGTCGACGACGAGAAGGATGCGTCCCTGACGGATCTCCTCGATGCCCTCCTCGATGGCCGAAAACGCGGTCATGTCGTCCCCCTCAGCGCCAGCGAGCGCACCAGATACTTGCCGATCACATCCGCCTCGATGTTCGTCGCCTGCCCCGGCGTGAGCCGTCCAAGCGTCGTCACCGCCAGCGTGTGCGGGATCAACATCACCTCGAAGCTCCGCTCCCCTAGCGCCGCGACCGTGAGGCTGACGCCGTCGACGGCGACCGAGCCCTGGGGGATCAGGAGCGGCTCGAGCTCGCGACTCGGCAGCGTGATCCGCACCCGCGCCGTCGATTCTACACGGGTTACGGCGTCCACGGTCCCCACACCGTCGACGTGCCCCAGGACGAGGTGCCCGCCCAGGGCGCCGCCGAAACGCAGGGGCCGTTCGAGGTTTACCGGGTCACCGGGGGCCAGGTGCCTGAGCGCAGTGCGCTCGAGGGTTTCCGGACCGATCTCGAACACGAAGCCGTCCGGCCGGCGCTCGACCACCGTCAGGCACACGCCGTTCACCGCGATGCTGCCGCCCACGTCCGCCCCCTCGACCGTCACGCCGGCGTCGATCTCGAGGGTCGCGACGCGCGGGCTGAGCTCGATCGCCCGGATCGAGCCGACCTCCTCGACGATCCCCGTGAACATCAGCCGCCTCGTGGCTCGCGGACGACCTCGGCCTCGATCAGGAGGTCCTCCCCCAGGGTCGTGACCGCGAAGCCCCCGAGCCTCACGGCGCTCTTGAGCTCCCGTCCGGCGCCGCCGACCACGGGGGTCGCGTGGCGCCCGCCGACGAGAAGGGGCGCCGCGAACATCGCCACGCGGTCCACCAGGCCGGCATCGAGGAAGGCCCCATGGACCTCCCCCCCGCCTTCGACGAGTACCGCCCGCACCTCGCGGGCGAACAGCTCCGCCAGGAGGGCACCCAGATCGATCCGCCCGTCCCTCGTCCGGCAGCGCACGATCGTGGCCCCGGAGGCCGCGAGCTCGTCGACACGCCCGTCCGGGGCCTCGGCGCCGACGGCGATCAGGGCGCGGCTCGGCGTCCCGGCCCGGACGAGGCGAGCCTCGCGGGGGGTGCGCGCCCCGGTGTCGAGCACGACCCGCAGCGGCTCGCGCGGCCAGGGGTGTCCCAGGCGCACGGTGAGCTCGGGATCGTCGCGCAGCACGGTCCCGATACCGACGACGATCGCGTCGGCTTCGCTGCGGAGCCGGTGCGCATGCCGCCGGGCGGTCTCACCGGTGATCCACTGCGAGGCACCGTGCAGATCGGCGATCTTGCCGTCGAGTGTCATGGCGGCCTTCAGCGTGACGTGCGGCCGTCGCTCTCGCATCGCGGTCAGGAACGGACGATTCTGGCGCTCCGCGTCCGCCGTCCCCACTCCCGTGACGATCTCGATGCCCGCGCGGCGGAGCTCGGCGAAGCCGCGTCCCGAGACGAGCGGATTGGGATCCCCGACCGCGGCGACGACGCGCGCCCCGCCGGCCTCGACGATCGTGGGGGCACACGGCGGCGTCCGGCCCTGATGCGCACAGGGCTCGAGCGTCACGTAGAGGGTCGCGCCCCGCGCGCGCGCGCCGGCCGCCCGCAGGGCCTCGACCTCCGCGTGCGGCGCGCCGGCCCTGGCATGGAACCCCTCGCCCACTACCTCACCACCCGGCGTGACGACGACCGCGCCGACCATCGGGTTCGGCGAGGTGAGTCCGCGGCCGCGCTCGGCGAGCTCGAGCGCCCGCCGCATGAATCGATCCGCCATTTCCGCGTCGGTCATGCCTCGCCGACCAGCGCGTCCACGAATGCCTGCGGATCGAACGGCTGGAGGTCCTCGACGCGTTCCCCGAAGCCGATCAGCTTCACGGGAACCTTGAGCTCGCGGACGATGCGCACGACGATCCCACCCTTGGCCGTGCCGTCGAGCTTGGTCAGGCACACGCCGGTGAGCCCGATCGCCTCGTGAAACATGCGCGCCTGGGCGAATCCGTTCTGACCCGTCGGCGCGTCGAGCACCATCAGCGTCTCGTGCGGGGCACCGGGGAGCTGACGCTCGATCACGCGGCGGAGCTTCGCCAGCTCGTCCATCAGGTTCGTCTTCGTGTGCAGCCGACCCGCGGTGTCGACGATGAGCACGTCCAGGGAGCGGGCCGTGGCGGCCTTGACCGCGTCGAACACGACGGCCGCGGGGTCGGAGCCCGCGGTCTGTCGGATGACCTCGACCTCGACGCGCTCCCCCCACCGCTCGAGCTGCTCGATCGCCGCGGCGCGGAACGTGTCGGCCGCCGCGAGGATCACGCGCTTGCCCGAGCCCTTCAGCGCGGACGCCAGCTTCGCCGCCGTCGTCGTTTTGCCCGAGCCGTTCACCCCGAGCAGCAGGACGACGGCTGGATGGTGGTCGAGATTGAGCGGCTGCGTCGCCGGGGCCAGCGTATCGACGAGGAAGCGGCGGAAGAGTGGCCTGAGCTGGCTCGCGCGGGTCACGGTCCCGAACATGACTTCCTCGCGCGCGCGGTTGGTGAAATCGGCGGCCAGCGTGGCGCCCAGGTCCGCCGCGATCAGCAGCTCTTCCAGCTCCTCGAGCAGCGTCTCGTCGATGGGCCGATCGGTGTCCAGCACGGCGCCGAGACCGCCGGCGAGGTATTCCTGCGACCGTCTGAGCCCCTCGCGGAGGCGCTCGCCCAGGCCAGAGAGGAATTTCACTGCGGGTCCGAGGGCAGCACCAACCGCGTGATGACCGCGCCGCTGGCGCCGAGCCGAGGGATCGGTCGGCCGTTGAGCTCGAGGCTCACCCCTCCAGCATTGCCGATGGTGAGGACGAAGGGGCCGTTGGAGATCCACTCCCTGATCTCGTTGGCCGGGATCGTCTCCTCGCTGGTTCGCCCGTCCTCGGTGCGAACGCGCATCCAAGTCGTCTCCGTCGTCCGCGCGACGAGGCGATACGGCGAAACGATTGAGCCGTAGGTCGGAGCGGGCGCAGCACGGACGGGCGCCGGGGCGCTGGGCGTGACCACGCTCGGCGCCGGGGGCACGCTCAGCGCTGGGACGGCCGGCGGCGGGACGCTCGGGGGCTGTTGCTTCGGGAGCTGGGTGGCCACGGGTGGGGGCGCCACTGGGTTGTCCGCCGGGGCTGGTGCCGGGGGTGGCGGCGCCGCTTGCACTATCAGCGCCGGCGGTGCTGGCGGTGCCGGCGGCTGGGGTATCGCGACCTGGGCGTGTCGCCTGTCGTCCGCGTCGTCTCCAGACCGGAGCGCGAGGGTGACGGCGAAGAGAGCCGCGCCAAGGACCACGAGGAGCACGAAGCTGACGAGCAGGGTGCCCCGCGCGCTGCGGCTCTCGCGCCGTTCGTCCGCGGCGGCGAGAGCACCGTGGTCGGGGGGCGGGGGCGGCGCTACCTGGATCCTGACGCTCTCGGGGACGGGCGCCGCTCGCTGGTCGTAGAGCGCCAGCGCCTCATCGGGAGGCACGCTGAGGGCCTGGCAATACGCGCGGATGAATCCTTTGGTGAAGACGGGCGCCGGTAGCGAGGCCAGATCGTCCGTCTCGAGTGCCTCCAGATAGTGGCTCAGCACGCGGGTCGCTCGGGAGAGCTCGTCGACGGAGACACCCTGCCGCTCGCGAAGCTCACGCAAGTATGCGCCGACGCGGGGCATACTTCGAGCGTAGCCTATCCTGCCGGCTTCTTCACCCAGTTACTGAGCGTTCAGGTTGACCGAGACGAGGGTGGACAGCCCCGGCTCTTCCATGGTGACGCCGTAGAGGACGTCGGCCGCCTCCATGGTGTTCCGGTTGTGAGTTATGACGAGGAACTGAGTTTGGCCTGTCAATTCCCTGAGAACACGGAGGAAACGGTGGATGTTCGCGTCGTCGAGCGGAGCGTCAACCTCGTCCAGGACGCAGAAGGGGCTCGGCCGGAAATAGAAGATGGCGAACAGGAGCGCCAGACCGGTCAGCGCTCGCTCTCCGCCGGAGAGGAGAGTGACGGCCTGGAGACGCTTGCCACGGGGCTGGGCCATAAGCTCGACCCCGGTGTCGAGCGGGTCGCCACCCTCCTCGGCTTCGACCAGCCTCAGCTCGGCGCGTCCGCCCTCGAACAGCCGCTCGAAGAGTCGACCGAAGTGGCCGTTGATCTCCTCGAACGCCTGAACGAACCGCTCCTGCGCCGTCCGCGTCATTCCCCGGAGCGCCTTTTCCAGGTCCTTGATCGAGGCCGTGAGATCGTCGTGCTGAGTCTTCAGGAATGTCAGCCGCTCGTCGAGCTCGCGGTATTCGTCATCGGCGACCAGGTTCACGGCGCCGATCGCGAGCAGCCGCTCGTCGAGCTCCGCCACCCGCTCTCGGACCGTCGCGAGCTCGCGCGTGGGGTCGTGGCGGGCGACGAGGGCGGGGGCGTCCACGCCGTAGACACGCCACGCTTCTTGCCCGAGCTCTTCGCGTCGCACGCGACACTCGGTCGCGCGGATGTCGATCTCGTGGGCGGCGGCGACCAGCCGCCCGAGCTCGCTCTCGGCGCCGCGCGACTCGTGCTCGACCGCGCGGAGCTCGGCGGCCAGCCCCTCGTGGTGCTCCGTCGCCCGCCGCGCCTCCGCGTCCGTGCGATCACGATCCACCGCGACCTCGCGAGCCGCGGCGTCCGTCCGCTCGCGCTCGTCGGCGAGCCACGTCCGCCGCTCCGCGAGCTGGGTCCGGCGCTGCCCCGACTGGGCGAGACGCTCCGCCAGGTCGCGCTCGATCTCGTCGACCCGAGTCAGCTCGCGACCGAGCGCTTCGACCCGCTCGGTCACGGACGCCAGATCGACCCGGCACGCCGTCAGCTCGGCGCCGAGCGCGGTCTCGTCCGCTTGCGCGCTCTCGATCGCGTCCCGCACTCGGGCGGCCGCCGCTTCGAGCGCGCCCTCGGCATCGCGCGCGACCGCGATCCGCTGCGTGAGCCGCCCCAGCGTCGCGCTCGTCTCGTCGGCTTCCCGCGCGACCTGTCGCGACTCCGCGTCGACCGTCTCCAGGTGGCGCTGCACCCGATCATGCTCCTGGCCCGCTCGCTCGAGATCTTTCTCGCCGGCCAGGCGCTCCGCCAGGCGTGACTGCAGTGCCGGCGCGAGCCGGCCGATCTGCTCGCGAAGCGCCGCGAACGCCGGCCCGAGCGTCGTGATCTCGCTCTGTCCGGCCTCCACGACCGCCGAGAGCTGCAGGACCGCTGCTTCCAGCTCGCGCAGCTGCCGCTTGCGCGCCAGGAGGGAATGCTCGGTCGCGCTCGCCGCCTGCTCGCCGCCGCCGTGGAGACGGCCCGTCGGGCCGAGGACTTCGCCGCCGGGCGTGACGTAGGTCGCGACGACGCCGTTCCGGCGCCAGAGCCTCTCCGCCTCGTCGAGGTGGTCGACGACCGCGACCTGGCCGAGCAGATGGTGCACGAGGCTCGGCGAGGATGCGCTGACGCTCCGGGCCACCCAGCGGACGCCGTTGTCATCCGGTCCGGGTCCGCCGGGCGCCGGCAGGTGCTCGAGCGGCAGGAAGGTCGCCGACCCGAGCGCGTGCTCGTGCAGGTAGGCGACGGCGGCCCGCGCATGCTCGAATCGCTCGACGACCACCCATTGCAGCCGCTCGCCCAACACCGCCTCGATGGCGCGCTCCATCCCGGGCGGGACATCGAGGAGGTCGGCGACCGTGCCGACCACGCCGCGCAGCCCGGCGCGTGGGCTGTCGGCGAACACCGCGCGGACGCCCGCACCGTAACCTTCCCGCGCGCGCTCGAGCTCGGACAGCGCTTCGAAGCTCGATCGCCGCGAAGCCAGCTCGACGCGCGCGTCGGCGAGCTGCGCCTCGGCCTCTGTCAGCCGGCGCTCCGCGGCGGCCTCCTGCGCTTCGAGCCGCTGGCGCTCCTCCTCCAGCGAGACGAGCTCGGCGGCGGCCCGGTCGCGGGCGACGGTCAGCGCGCCCCGCTCCCCCACGAGCCGCTCGGCCTCCGCGCGAGCCTGCGCGAGCTCCGCGGCGAGCCGCTCGGCGCGGCGGCCCAGCTGGATCTCGCGCTCGCGCAGCTCGCCGGCGCTCCGCATGAGATCGACACGCTCGGCGGCGAGCCGCGCATGCTCCAGGCGCAGCGCTTCGGCGTGGTCCCGCTCCAGGGCGAGGGCCGCGCGCTGGCGCTCGACGGCGGCCTCGAACTCCGTGGCCGCCCGCGAGCGCTCGGCGGCGAGCTGCTCCGTGTCGCGAAGCGCCAGCCGGACGCTCTCGCGCTCGCCCACGATGGAGGACTGCCTCTCCGTGGTCGCCCGGACTTCTTCGTCGAGACGCAGGCTCTCCTCGCCGAGCTCGCTGATCTGTACCCCCATCTGCTCGCGACGCTCCAGGAGCCGCTCCAGCTCGCCCTGCACCTTCGAGACCGCCTGGCGGAGGTCCGACAGACGGTGCTCGCTCCCCTGGAGAGCCTCCCGCGCCTGGGCCTCGCGCGCCGCCAGCGACGCCAGACGCGTGCGGAGCCCCTGCTCCCCGTCCCGCAGCCGCACGAGCTCGCCGGCCAGGTGCTCGCCTTCGCCGGCGAGCCCCGCGTAGTCCGCGGCGACGAGCGCCAGACCCAGGTCGCGCTTCTCCGCCTGCAGCGTCTTGTACTGCTGCGCCTTCTTCGCCTGGCGCTCGAGCGAGTTGAGCTGCCGACGTACCTCGTCCATGACGTCGCGCACGCGCACGAGGTTCTGGCGGGCGGCGTCGAGCTTACCCTCCGTCTCGTTGCGCTGCTGCTTATAGCGCGCGATCCCCGCGGCCTCCTCGATGAACACCCGCCGCTCGTGCGGCTTCGCCGTGAGCACGTGGTTGAGCTTGTCCTGGTCCATCACCGAGTACGCGCGCGGGTTGGCGCCCGTGCCGGCGAAGAGGTCGAGGATGTCGCGCAGGCGCGACAGGTTCTTGTTGAGGAAGTACTCGCTCTCTCCCGTCCGATAGAGGCGACGGCTCACCGCCACCTCGGTCCACGGCACGGAGAGCACGCCGTCGTTGCTGAAGGTCAGCTCGACCTCGGCGAAGCCGACCGGCTTCCGCGACGCGGAGCCGTGGAAGATCAAATCCTCCATGCGCTGGCCGCGGAGCGACTTTGCGCTCTGCTCACCGAGCGCCCAGCGGACCGATTCAGAGATGTTGCTCTTGCCGCAGCCGTTCGGGCCGACGATGGCGGTGATGCCCGGCGTGACCTTGAGGACGGTCTTCTCCGCGAACGACTTGAAGCCGTGCAGCGAGACGGACTCGAGGCGCATGAAGTTTTCTAGCACGGGGGGCCCGCTACAACCAAAGAAAAAAGCACCAGCCGTGGGGGTGCCGGCGGCGCCGAACCCTAAATATCGTCCTTCAGGTCTTGAGGTAGTGGCACTTCTTGTACTTCTTACCGGAGCCGCAGAAGCAGGGGTCGTTGCGCCCGATCTTTTCCCCGGTCGGCGTACGGGGTGCCGCCTGCACGCGCGGCGCCGGCGCGGCCGCGCGCCCGGGCTCGCCGGCGAGATCGCCGCGAGACTCGCGCGCGTCCGCCCACGCCGTCATGGCCGGCAGCTCCATCGGCGCGTCGCGCACGATCTGGACCTTGAAGAGCCGCTCGACCACGGCGGCCTTGATGCGCTCGAACATGTCCTCGAAAAGGTCGAACGCCTCCTTCTTGTACTCGGTCAGCGGGTCGCGCTGGCCGTACCCGCGCAGACCGATGCCCTCCTTGAGGTGGTCGATCGAGAGCAGATGGTCCTTCCACTGCGTGTCGAGGACGATCATCATCTCGTGGCGCTCGAGCGCGTGGAGGAGCTCGGGGCCGAGCTCGCGCTCTCGCTCCGCGAAGCGCGCCTTGACCGCTTCCTGCACCAGCTCGTCCAGCCCCTCGCGCGAGGCCACTTCGGTGTACTGCGCCGCCGGGATGCGCGTGTCGAACTGCCGGTGCAGGGCCTCCGTGAGACCGCCGAGGTCCCAGTCCTCCGGGTGCGCGCTTCGCGCCGCGTAGCCGTCGAGGGTTCCGTCCACGAGCTCCTCGATCCATTCGGCGATGGTCTCGGCCTGACTCTCGCCCTCCAGGATCTGGCGCCGCATCCCGTAGATGACCTCGCGCTGCTTGTTCATCACGTCGTCGTACTCGAGCAGGTGCTTGCGGATCTCGAAGTTATGCGTCTCGACGCGCTTCTGGGCGGTGGCGATCGCCCGGGTCACGAGCTTGTGCTCGATCGGCTCGCCCTCCTGCATCCCGAGCCGCTCCATGATTCGCTCGACGCGCTGGGAGCCGAAGATCCGGAGCAAGTCGTCCTGGAGCGACAGGTAGAAGCGCGAGGAGCCCGGGTCGCCCTGGCGCCCGGAGCGTCCGCGGAGCTGATTGTCCACGCGGCGCGCCTCGTGGCGCTCGGTGCCCACGATATGCAGGCCCCCGCGCTCGACCACCCGGGCGTGCTCGGGCTCGGTGATCCGCCGGGCGTCGGTCAGCGCGGTCGCCCGCTCGGGCACCGCCGCCGTCACCGGATCGAGACCTCGCCTGCGGAGGATCTCCTTCGACAGGAAGTCGGGGTTGCCGCCGAGCAAGATGTCGGTGCCGCGGCCGGCCATGTTGGTCGCGATCGTGACCGCGCTCTCCCGCCCCGCCTGCGCGACGATCTCGGCCTCGCGCTCGTGATACTTCGCGTTGAGGACCTCGTGGCGGACCCCCCGCTTCTTCAGCAGGCTCGAGAGCACCTCGGACTTCTCGATCGAGACGGTGCCGACCAGGACGGGCTGGCCCTTCTGGTTGCGCTCGATGATATCGTCGACGACCGCGTTGAACTTCTCGCGTTCCGTCTTGTACACGACGTCCGGGTGGTTGACCCGCCGCAGCATCTGGTTGGTCGGGATCACCGTGACGTCGAGCTTGTAGATCTTGGCGAACTCCTCCGCCTCGGTCTCGGCGGTGCCGGTCATGCCGGCGAGCTTGTCGTACATCCGGAAGTAGTTCTGGAAGGTGATCGTGGCGAGCGTCTGGTTCTCGCGCTCGATCCGCACCCCCTCCTTGGCCTCGACCGCCTGGTGGAGACCGTCGGACCAGCGCCGGCCCGGCATCTGGCGCCCGGTGAACTCGTCGATGATGACGACCTGCCCGTCCTTGACGATGTAGTCGACGTCCCGCCTGAAGAGCGCGTGGGCCCGGAGCCCCTGCTGGATGTGGTGCAGGATGGTCATGTGACGCGGGTCGTAGAGGTTGTCGACGTTCAGCAGCCGCTCACAGGTGGCGATCCCCTCCTCGGTCAGGGCGACCGCGCGCGCCTTCTCGTCGACGATGAAGTCGCCCTTCTTCTCGGCCTCGATCTCCGAGAGCTTCCCCTCGACGATCGTGGCCGCCCGGCGGAGCTTCGGGATGATCCGATCGATCTTGAAGTAGAGATCGGTCGACTCGTCGGACGGGCCGGAGATGATCAGGGGCGTTCGCGCCTCGTCGATCAGGATCGAATCCACCTCGTCGACGATGGCGTAGTGGAGCTCCCGCTGCGCCAGCTCGTCGAGGCTGAAGCGCATGTTGTCGCGGAGGTAGTCGAAGCCGAACTCGTTGTTCGTCCCGTAGGTGATGTCGGCCCGGTACGCTTCCTGACGCGTGCACGGCCGGAGCGAGGTCAGCCGGATATCCGACGTCACGAACGCCGGGTCGTAGAGGAACGACGCCTCGTGCTGGATGACGCCGACCGACAGTCCGAGCGCCGCGTAGATGGGGCCCATCCACTGCGCGTCGCGCTTGGCCAGGTAGTCGTTGACGGTGACGATGTGGACGCCGCGGCCCGTCAGGGCGTTCAGGTACGCCGGGAGCGTCGCGACGAGCGTCTTGCCCTCGCCCGTCGCCATCTCGGCGATCGTCCCCGCGTGGAGCACCATGCCGCCGATGAGCTGGACGTCGAAGTGGCGCATCTCGACCGTGCGGCGCGCCGCCTCGCGACACACGGCGAACGCTTCGGGCAGGACGTCGTCGAGCCGCTCGCCGCCCTCGATCCGCTTCTTGAACTCCTCGGACTTCGCGCGGAGACCGGCCTCGTCGAGCGGCGCCAGCGACGCTTCGAGCGCGTTGATGGCCTGGACGACCGGCATCATTCGCTTGACGTCGCGCTCGTGCTTGGTGCCGAAGATCTTCTTCAGCAGAGCGTCGATCATGAGGAGCTCATTATACAGGGCGCGTTCGCGGCGCCGGCCGACCCAGAAGCTCGCGGGCGTGGCCTCGCGCGGTATCGGTCACCCGCTCGCCCGCCACCATGCGGGCGATCTCCTCGACGCGCGCCTCTCCGGTCAGGTGCTCCGCGCCGACGCGGGTCCGGCCGGCGCGGACGCTCTTCGACACCTGGACGTGGTGGGCGGCGCGGGCGGCGATCGGCGCCAGGTGCGTCACACAGAGGACCTGGCGTCCCTCCGCGGCCGTGACGAGCTTCTGGGCGACGACCGCCGCCACTCGGCCGCCGATGCCCGAGTCCACCTCGTCGAAGATCATCGTGGGCACGCGGTCGGCGCGCGCCAGGATGGCCTTGAGCGCCAGCATCGTGCGCGAGAGCTCGCCGCCCGACGCGATGCGGGCGAGCGGGCGCACGTCCTCGCCCGGGTTGGTCGACAGGCGGAACTCGACCCGGTCGAGCCCGCGCGGCCCGATCTCTTCCAACGGCGCCGGCTCGACGGCGATCTCGAAGCGGGCTCGCTCCATGCCGAGCTGCCGCAGCTCGCGCGCTGTCTCCGCGGCGAGGCGCTCGGCGGCGAGCCGGCGACGGTCCGCGAGCGCGACCGCCGCCTCCGTGAGCTCCGCGTGCAGCTCGCCGAGCATGCGCTCCTGCTCGGCCAGGATCTCCTCGTGACGGCCCAGGCGCTCCAGCTCGATCGCCGCCTCCTCCCGGAACGAGAGCATCGCCGACTCCGTGTCGCCGTACTTCCGTTTGAGGCGCGTGAGGACGTCGAGGCGCTCGTCCACCGATTCGAGCCGGCCGGGCGTCACGAGGACGCGCTCCCGCAGCGAGCGGATCGCCGCGAGCGCGTCCTCGACGAGCGCCCCGGCGCCGTCTACCGAGTCGGCCGGAGCGGCGAACGCCGGATCGACCCGGGAGAGCTCGCGCAGGAGGCGCGCGGTGCGATGCAGACGGCTCATCGCCGAGTCCTCGTCGTCGTCGAGAGACCCTCCGGCCTGGGCGAGGCCGGCCGCCAACCGCTCGGCGTGCTGGAGCCGTCGGCGCTCGACCCTCAGCTCCTCCTCCTCACCCGCCCGGAGACGTGCCCCGTCGAGCTCGGAGAGCTGGAGGCGGAGGAGATCCTCACGCTGAGCCCGCTCGCGCTCGGCGGCCCGCGCGCTCTCGAGCTCGGCCCGCGCCACGCGGTGCTTCGCGAACAGCTCGCCCACGCGGTCGCGCAGCTCGTCGGCGTCCGCGAAGCGGTCCAGCAGGTCGAGCTGGCGGGCCGGCTCGAGCAGCCGCTGGTGCTCGTGCTGGCCGTGGATTTCGACCAGCTGGTCACCGAGGCGCTCCAGCAGGCCGACGGTCACGGGCGAGTCGTTGACAAAGGCGCGGTGGCGCCCGGAGCGAGCGAGCTCCCGGCGTACGACGAGCTGGCCCTCGTCCAGGGCGAGCCCCGCGTCCTCGAGCACCGCCGCCGCCGGGCCGCGAGGCTCCACGTCGAACACGGCCTCCACGGTCGCCGTCTCGGTGTCGGTGCGGATCACGTCGGTCTGCGCGCGGGCGCCGCGGATCAAGAGGATCGCGTCGATGAGCATGGACTTCCCGGCGCCCGTCTCGCCGGTCAGCACGTTGAGCCCGGGCCCGAACGTCGCGGTCACGGCCTCGATCACGGCGAAGTTGCGGACACGGATCTCACGGAGCATGTGGGCCGATGCTAGGTCAGGGACGCGCCCACCTCAAGTGGTATCCGAGCGAATACGGCCCTAACGCTCGCCCCACTTGAGTTTCGTGCGGAGGACGGAGAAGAAGTCCTTCTGCGGAAAGCGGACGAGCCGGATGCGCGAGGCGGCCTTCTGGATCTCGACCGTGTCCCGTTCCCTGAGACCCACGCCGACCTGGCCGTCCACCGTCGCCATGACCTCCTGGTCGGCCAGCAGCGTGACCTCGATCCGGTCGGCGCCGGGCAACACGATCGGGCGGTTGGTCAGCGTGTGCGAACAGATCGGCGTCAAGACAACGGCGTCCATCGTGGGGAAGAGGATCGGGCCGCCGGCCGAGAGCGAATAAGCGGTCGAGCCGGTCGGCGTCGAGATGATGAGGCCATCCGCCCGGTAGGCGGTCGCGTACCGCCCGTCGACGGACACCGAGAGATCGATGATGCGGCTCATCGCCGACTTCGTGATGACCACGTCGTTGAGCGCCGCGTACTCGCAGAGCGCCTGCCCGTTACGGACGACGCGCGCGGCCAGGAGCATCCGCTCTTCGATGGCCATCCGGCCCGCCAGGTACGCCTCCAGAGCGGGTAGCATCTCGTCGAGCGTCGTCGCGGTGAGGAACCCCAGGCCGCCCAGGTTCACTCCGAGCAGCGGCACCCCGAGGTCGCCGACCGCCCGGGCCATCGAGAGGAGCGTGCCGTCGCCGCCGAGCACGACCAGCAGATCTACCTGCGACGGCAGCTCCGCCTTGCCGGCCGACGCCGGAGCGTCCGTCGAAGCGAGGTCGGCGGTCTCCTTCTCGAGCACCGCGCCGAGCCCGCGGGCGGCGAGCCATGAGAGCAACTGGACGATGACGCCCTGGGCACGGGGCGCATCAGGCTTGGCGACGATGCCGACCCGGGTCACGCGAGCGCCTCGACGCTCCGGCTGATCATCGACTCCAGATCGCTGGCGGTCCGGCCGTGCGTCGAGAAGTGCAGGAAGAACTCGTGGTTGCCTTTCGGGCCTCGCAGCGGCGACGCGGTGACCCCGAGGACGTGCCACCCGCGCAGGACCGCGTAGCGCGCCAGGCGCTGGACGGCCGCCCGGTGCTGGGCCGGCTCGCGGACGACGCCGCCCTTGGCGACGTGCTCGCGTCCGACTTCGAACTGCGGCTTCACGAGGGCGACCACCTCCCCGCGCGACGCGAGGACGCCGAACACCGCGGGCAGGATCTTCTCGAGCGAGATGAAGGACACGTCGATGACCGCGAGCGTCGGCTGGTCGCCGAAGACCCGCGGGTCGAGCGCGCGGGCGTTCGTGTGCTCCATCACGACGACGCGCTGGTCTTTTCTCAGCCGGACGTCGAGCTGGCCGGTCCCGACATCGACCGCGTACACCCGCGCAGCACCGCGCTGGAGCAGGCAGTCGGTGAACCCACCCGTGGAGGCACCGACGTCCATGCACACGCGCCCGGGGACCTTGATCTGGAAGTGGGCGAGCGCGTGCACCAGCTTCTCGCCCCCCCGGCTGACGTACGGGGTGCGCCCGCGAACCTCCAGCACCGCCCCCGGCGCCACGAGGACGCTCGCCTTATCCACCAGTTGGCCGTCGGCGAACACCTCGCCCGCGAGGACGTGTCGGGCCGCCTTTTCGCGGCTCTCTACCAACCCCTTGTCGACGAGCAGCCGGTCGACTCGGACCCGCCCCGTACGCTTCATTACGCGGTCATTATAGGCGAGCGCCTCGCCGGGGCCGCATCAGAAACAGCAGGACCGTCCCCGCCAGGAACCCCCCGACGTGTGCGAACCACGCCGTCCCCCCGGCCTCGCGTCCGCCCCACGCCGACGCGCTGAACGTGACGATGCCGCTGAGGAACTGGATGATGATCCAGAAGCCGAGCACGACGAGCGCCGGCCAGCGGACGATCCGGACGAAGAATCCGAACACCAGGAGCATGTGCACGCTCGCGTACGGGAACAGCAGGAGATACGCCCCCAGCACCCCCGAGATGGCGCCGCTCGCGCCGATCATCGGAATGGACGACCTGGGGTGCACGGCGATCTGCGTCAGCGCCGCCGCCACCCCCGCGAGGAGATAGAGCGCGAGGAAACGCCTGTGCCCCAGGGTGTCCTCGACGTTGTCACCGAAGATCCACAGGTAGAGCATGTTGCCACCGACATGGAGCAGCCCGCCGTGCAGGAACATGGAGGTGAAGATCGTCACGACCGGACTCGGGAAATCGCCCGGCACCGGGCACGCGCCGGTGAGCCGGCACGGTGTCGCTCCGAACTCGAAGACGACCGCCTCCGCTGCCCGCGCGTCGCCGCCCATCCCGACCGAGACCTGGTAGAGGAAGACGACAACGTTCAGCCCGATCAGGCCGGCGGTGACGTACGGGACGGTGCTGCTCGGGACGTCGTCCTTGAGCGGAATCATCAGCGGGTCGGCTGGAGCACGACGATGGTCGGCCGGGTCAGGTACCGTTCTGCGGCGCGCGCGACCTCCGCGGCCGTGACCGCATCGAGCGCCTGAGCGTAGCGCTCCGGAAAGTCCCAGCCGGCTCCGATGGTCTCGAAAAAGGCGAGATGCCAGGCCTGGCGGGCGTTCGTGCGCCGGTCCATCGACAGTTGGCCGCGGACGTACGCCTTGGCGCGCGCCAGCTCGTCGCCGCTGATGGGCGTCTCACGCAGCCCCTCGAGCTCGCGCAACACGCCCGCCTCGGCCGCGGCGGCGCTCGCGGGCGCCGTCCCCAGGTACGCGACGAAGAAGACCGGCCCGGTACGGAACGGAGGGATCACCACGCCCGTCGAGTAGGCGAGCCCGCGGCGGTCACGAAGCTCTGCGAAGAGGCGGCCGGACACCCCGCCACCGAGCGCCGCCGCGAGAACCCGAACCGCCGGGTGGAGGGGATCCGACAGGCCGGGCCCGAGGTAGCCGACCAAAATCTGCGCTTGCTGGGCGCGACGCTCGATGACCCGGCGCTCCCCCGCGGGCTCCGGAACGGCGAGCGCTTCCCGCGTACCGGGCGCCGAGCGGGCCATCCGGCCGAAGAGCCGCTCGGCGACCTTGATGACGCGCCGACTGTCCGCCTGGCCGCTGACCGCGAGCACCATCCGCTCCGGGTGATAGGTCGCTCGGTAGTGCGCGAGCAACTCGTCCCGCGTCAGCCGCTCGATGCTCTCCTTGAGACCGAGGTAGTGACGCCCGTAGGGGTGAGATCCTCCGTAGAGGTCGCGGATCACGCCGTCGAAGGTGAAGGAAAAGGGCGCGTCCGCGCGGGCTTTGATCTGACCGAGGAGGAGGCGACGCTCTATCTCGATTTCCTCCGGCCGCAAGGCCGGCTCCAGGGCGACCTCGGCGATGAGCGCGAGGAGCGTTTCCCAGTTGCGCGCCAGCGTCTGGCCCCGTACCTCTGCGGCCTCGATTTCACCACCCGCTTCGAGCGTGCCGCCGATGTCTTCATAGCTCGTGGCGAGCTGCTCGGCCGTTCGCTTGACCGTGCCGCGGAGCATCGCGCGCTGGAGGAAATTGGTGATGCCGGCGGTCGCCTCCGTCTCGAAGCGAGAGCCGGCCCGCACCTGGAGCGACACGGCGACCACCGGCACCGCCGGGTTCGCGCGCACGAGCACCGTCAACCCGTTCGGAAGGACGTGCCGCGTGACCGGCTGGTATTGCGCGGCGGCGCCACCGGTCGCGAGGGCGAGCGCGACGAGCGCCGATCCCAGCGACAACCCAATGCGCTTCATCTGGCCGGGGGAACGAATGCGAGACGGCCATAGCGCTCGGGATCGAGGTAGCGCCGCGCCGCCGCTTGAACCTGCTCGGCCGTGACGGATCGCACCCGATCGAGGTATGCAAGCTCTTCGGTGAGCCGCCACACCGTTTCGGCGTAGCCGAGTCGACGGGCGAGGCCCTCCGCGGTCTCGCTCCGGAAGGCCTGCTCGGCTTCGGCCCGTGTGATCGCCCGGCGAAGTTCCGCGTCCGTCACGCCCTGTTCGCGCACACGCAGGACCTCGTTCAGGATCTCGACCTCCGCGCGAGGGAGGTTCCCGGGCTCGAGCTGAGCCGTCACCATGATCACGCCCCCCGCTTCGAGGGCCGAGTACTCGGAGCCGACCGAATTGACCAGCGCGAGTCGCTCGCGGAGCGACTGGGGCAGTCGCGACGACCGCGATTGTCCGAGAATCGAAACGAGCAGGTCCACGGCCGGCGTGTCGGCGTGGTCGAGCCTGGGACCGAGCCATCCCATGCCGAGGTAGGCGAGCGCCCCGGGCCGCTGGACCTCGATCTTTTTCGGCGTAAGACCAGGCGGCACGGAGACAGGGAGCCGCTGAAACCCGCTCCTGGGTATTCGGCCGAACGTGCGCTCCGCCGCTCTGAGCGTCTCGGTCGGGTTCACCGGGCCCACGATCACCAGCGTGAACGACTCGGGAGCGTAGTGACGGCGATAGAACGCGAGCAGCGTGTCGCGCGTCAGCTTCTGGACGATGTCGGCCGTGCCGAGAACGGAGCGGCCGTACCCGTGGCTGTCGAACACCATGCCGTAGAGCTGTCGGACGAGGTGCCGTTGAGGAGTGTCCTCGCTGAGCCGCATTTCCTCGATCACGACCTTCTTCTCGAGCTCGAGCTCGGTGTCGTCGAGGCTCGAGTTGGCGCTGATGTCGGCGAGCATCTCGATGGTCGCGACCGCCCGTGCCGCGGGCAGCACCGCATGGTAGAAGGTGAAGTCGAGAGAGGTTCCGGCGTTCATGCGCCCACCGACGCTCTCGACATCACGGTCGACGAATCCCTTCGCCCGCGTCGTCGTCCCCTTGAAGAGCATGTGCTCGAGATAGTGCGCGAGGCCCAGCTCGGACGCGGCCTCGTCGCGGCCCCCGGCGCGCACCCAGAGCTGGACCGCGACGACCTCGCTGGAGCGATACTCCTGAATGAGGACGCGGACGCCGTTGTGCAACACGTGGCGGATTGGAGCCTGGACGACGGGAGGAGGCTCGACACCACGAGCGCTCGAGCAGGCGTTCAGAGTCAACCCGGCGACGACGGAAACCAGCAGAAGACCCAGCGGCCCATGCATACGGTCAGTCAGGCTATCACACAGGCGCGCGACGGGCAGAATGCCGCACCCGGCGCCAAGAGCGTTTCGGGCACAACGCCGCGTGACGGGGCCGAGAATCGTGAATAAGTAGCCTATTTCATTCGTCGCATTCGGAGCCTGCACCCTGGCATTGGTGTTGCTCCCTGTTGCTGGTCGAGAGTTCCAAGCGTTGTGTCCGACCTCGATGCCGAGGGGGTGACAAAAGCTCCAGGCGGGTTGCTCCGAAGCGCAGTCGATCGAACTCACTCGAACTACCGAAGAGGAAATGGGGAAACTGATGAAGAGATTTTTCGCAGCGATCATGAGCGTGGCAGTCTTCGCAGCGCTGGCGCCCGTCGCCGATGCGCAGTCCCAGTGCCCGGCCGAGGTCAGCCAGGCTCAGGCGATGTTGAAGAAGGTTTCGAAGGCCCAGGATGTCCAGGCGCCGCGGTCTCTGGCTGGTGCCCGTCAGGACGTCCAGGCGCCGCGTGCGGGCCAGGATGTTCAGGCGCCGCGCAGCGGTCAGGATGTGCAGGCGCCCCGGTCCCTGGCCGGCGCCCGTCAGGACGTGCAGGCCCCGCGTAGCGGCCAGGATGTGCAAGCGCCGCGCAGCGGTCAGGACGTGCAGGCGCCGCGCAGCGGGCAAGATGTGCAGGCTCCGCGGAGCGGCCAGGACGTGCAGGCCCCGCGCAGTGGCCAGGATGTTCAGGCTCCACGCGGTCAGGATGTGCAGGCTCCCCGGTCGCTAGCCGGTGCCCGCCAGGATATTCAGGCTCCGCGGAGCGGTCAGGACGTGCAGGCTCCGCGCAGCGGCCAGGATGTTCAGGCGCCGCGCAGCGGGCAAGATGTTCAGGCCCCTCGTAGTGGTCAGGACGTGCAGGCGCCGCGCAGCGGCCAGGATGTTCAGGCTCCGCGCAGCCAGGTCCAGGCTCCGCGCAGTGGTCAGGACGTGCAGGCTCCGCGTAGCGGCCAGGATGTTCAGGCTCCCCGCAGTGGCCAGGACGTGCAGGCTCCGCGCAGTGGCCAGGATGTTCAGGCGCCGCGCAGCGGCCAGGATGTTCAGGCTCCGCGCAGCCAGGTCCAGGCTCCGCGCAGTGGTCAGGATGTGCAGGCTCCGCGCAGCGGGCAAGATGTGCAGGCGCCTCGCTCGCTCGCCGGCGCCAAGGCCGCGGGTGGCGACGCGACCAAGCTGGTCCGCGAGGCCGAGGCTGCGTGCAAGGCTGGAAACATGGACACCGCCAAGGCGAAGGCCATCGAGGCGATGTCCATCATGAAGTAGGTTCTGCAGCACCATTTTCTGAGGTCAGGAACCATCCGGCTCCAGGGGTCGTCCCCTGGAGCCTTCTTTTTGCTTTTTGCGCGGTATAGAATTCCGGTCGATGCGTAAGTGGATCGCGAGCGCGTTGTTCCTCGCGGTTCCCGGGATCGCTGGTGGTGCGGAGTCCTCCGTCCAGGAGGTGTTGCTCCGAGCCAAGCCCGCGGTCGTGCTCGTCGTCTCGGAAGTCACGTCCGCGGTCACGGTAACGTGCCCGAACGGCGGGAGGCAGCGCGTCACGCCCGCGCCGTTTCGCGAGACCGGCACCGGCTGGTTCATCAGCCCGAGCGGCTGGGTCATCACAAACGCTCACGTCGTCTCGCCCGCCCACCAGCCGCAGAAGTCGATCACGGAGCAGCAAATCGACACGGGCGTGCGCCAGGCGTGCGGCGACGTCGGCGAACAAGTGTTGGCCGCCGCGACCGCCCGGGCGTCGATCAAACTCGCCCCGTCGATCTCGGTGATCCTTTCCAACGGCATCCGACTGCCCGCGACCGTGGTCAAGTACAGCCCGCCCGTTGCGGGCGAAGGCCTGTCGGGCCGTGACCTCGCGCTCGTGAAGCTCGAGGCCGCCGACATGCCGTCGCTGACCCTGGGCGACTCGTCGAACGCGAAGATCGGTGACCCGATCCACATCCTGGGCTTCCCGGGGGTCGTGCTCAGCCACGAGCTACTGAACGCCTCGGCGAAGGTCGAGGCCTCGGTCACGAACGGCGCGATCTCCGGCTTCAAGCAGGACATCGCCAACCAGCCGGTGATCCAGACGGACGCGCCGGCGACGTGGGGCAACAGCGGCGGACCCGCCGTCGACTCCCATGGGGAAGTACTCGGCGTCCTCACCTTCGTCACGCTCACGTCCGGGAGCGAGGGAAGCGTCGTCCAGGGATTCAACTTCGTGATCCCCTCGGCGGCGATCCGCGAGTTTCTGAAGGGCACCGAGGTCAGGCTCGACGAAAAGAGCCGGTTCAACGGGGAGTGGCACGCAGGGCTCTCGGACTTCTTCGCCGGCGACTATGCACGTGCCGCGAAGCACTTCGCCGAGGCGAACCGACTCCTGCCCGAGCTCGCTGACGTTCGCCGCCTGATGGCCGAGGCGCAGAACCCGCCGCCCCGCCCCTTTCCGTGGGTGAAGCTCGTGGCGGTCGTGACGGTGCTGGTCCTCGGCACCGGTGGTGGTGTCCTCGTGAGGCGCTGGAGACGCAACCGTTATCGCATCCACCCCTCGGCAGTGCTGCGGCTCATCGAGGCCTCGCCCGAGGCGCCGCCGATCATCCTCGACGTCCGCGACGCGGCAACGTACGCCAAGAGCCCGGTCAAGATCCAGGACGCTCGCCACATCTCGCCCGAGGAGCTCCAGAGAGGCATGAGTGCCATCGACATCGACGCGAACCGCACGGTCGTGGCCTATTGCACCTGACCCGACGAAGCGACCAGCGCCCGGGTGGCGCTCCGGCTTCGAGAGCTCGGCTTCCGCGACGTGAGGATCCTCAAGGGCGGGCTCAGCGGCTGGGCGAACGCCGGTCTGCCCCTCGAGGCGAAGACCGTCGCAACGCCCGCCTGACGGCACCGGGCTAGGCGCCGCTCACCCGCCCGCCGGCAAGGAAGTGGACGTGGACGTGATACACCACCTGGCCGCCCTCGGGGCCGCAATTGACCCGCAGGCGATATCCGCGCTCGGCCAATCCCTTGGCCTCTCCGACCGCGCGGGCGGCCAGAAGACAACGGCCGAGGACCTCGGCGTCCTCCCGCTCCATCGCCATGATCGAGGCGATGTGGCGCTTGGGCACGATGAGGAGATGAACCGGCGCCTTCGGGTAGATGTCCTTGAACGCCAGGACCGCGTCGTCCTCGTACTCCACGTCCGCGTGAGTCTCGCGCGCGATGATGCGACAGAAGACGCAGTCCGTCACGAAGCTCCTCCCGACGCGCCTGCTATAATGGGCCGGCCTCGATCAGCACTCGGAAAAGGAGCGCGGATGGGAACGTGTCCCAAGTGCAAGCTGAAGATCCGTAAGAACGGCAACCACGTCAAGCTCGGGTCCACCTGGTACCACAAGGCGTGTCCCCGACGTCAAGCCGCTCCAGCTAATAAGGCGTAGCCCCGGCACCGCTCGAGTCCTCGGGAAGTCCTCGCGGACTCCTCGACTCGCTCAACACGCGCCGTGCAGCCCGATGGGGCGCTTGACGTACTGCCCTAGTGGCTCTCCCTGCACGGCGCCGTCCTGGAACACCGTCCGGCCCCGCAGCAGCGTGTGGGTCGGCCAGCCCCGCACCCGCATTCCCGTGAACGGCGTGAGACCGTGCCATTGACAACGGCGGTATCGTAACGGGGCATGGCGAGGCGGCGGAGACGGCTGACCGAAGCGGTGACGCGTCGTCAGTGGGCGCTGAGCGCGGTCTTGATGACCCACACGAAGTCGATGACGAGCGCCGCGATGAGAATCACCGTTCCGATGTTCAGCCAGAGCCCGATTCCCTTGCCGTCCATTGGCTCCCTCCCGGATGAGTTCTCGGCGCGACCCTAGCACATTCGTCGTAGGTCGACAAAGTTCACGGTGCCGGTAAGGAGGCGACGATGAGGCTTCGTGGGAAGGTGGCGCTGGTGACCGGCGCCCAGCAAGGTATCGGGCGCGGCATCGCCCTGGCGTTCGCCCGCGAGGGCGCGGACGTGGGCGTCAACTACCTCGACGATCGGGGCGCGGCCGAGAAAGTCGCCCAGGAGATCCAGACGGCCGGCCGGCGGGCGGTGCTCGTGCGGGCCGACGTCGCGCAGGCGAGGGATGCCCAGGCGATGGTCGCGCAGGTGCTGGCCGAGCTCGGCGGGCTCGACGTCCTCGTCAACAACGCGGGGGTCTATCCGCGGGTGCCGTTCCTCGAGATGCGCGAGATCGACTGGGACCTGGTGCTCGACGTGAATCTCAAGGGCGGATTCTTCTGCGCCCAGGCCGCGGCGCGCGTGATGATCGCCGGCGGGCGGCGGGGCTCGGTCATCAACCTGGCGTCCCAGGCCATTCGCGGTGCCGTGAGGGGCGTTCACTACTCGGCGAGCAAGGGCGGCGTGGTCGCCATGACGCGGGCGATGGCGCTCGAGCTGGCGCCGCGCGGCATTCGTGTGAACGCGATCGCGCCCGGGCTCACCGATACCGCCCAGCCGCGCTACGGCAACAGCGAGGAGGAGCTGGCGGCGATGGCGACCGCGGTCCCGCTCGGGCGCATGGCTCAGCCGGACGACATCGCCTCGGTCGCCGTGTTCCTCGCCAGCGACGACGCGCGCCACGTCACCGGGCAGACGGTGCACGTCAACGGCGGTTCTTACATGCCGTGAGCGATGACGAGCCTATCCCTTGACGTCCTCGAGGCGGTCGAAGGCGAACACGCGCACCCGGTAGCCGGCCGCCGGCCCGGGCGCCGGCACCTCGAAGAACGTCTTCGCGGACGCGTCGACATCGTCTCCCAGCCACGTCACGGTCTGGCTGACGACCGCGCCCTCGCGGTCGAGCCCCTCCACGAGCAACTGCACGCGCGTGATCGCGTACATCGAGTCGTTCAAGACGTATCCGCTGAGGACCGTTCGTCCTCGATGCTGCGCCGTCTGCCATTGCAGCCTGATGACATTCTCCGAGCCGACCACGAGCGGCTCGAGCGTCTTGGCCGCCGCGCCGCTCGCCGCGAGCATCAGGGCGAACAGTGAGAGGGCCGAAAGCGTTGGACGAAGGAGTCTCATGAGTTCACCTCCATTCGTGACGTTCGCGCGCGCTGATGAGAGGACAATGAATCGGGAGTGAGAAGGTCCTCCGACGTGAGAGCGCGATCGATGCGATTCGCAAAGCTGCGATGCCGAGCTCCGACGTCGAAACGCTGTGATGTCAGCATGTGAACGCTCGACTGTCCGACCCGGTCCAGCATGGCAATCATCGATCCACACCGACACGGGCGCTCCGGATCGGCGGCAACGGCGTTTGGGGTGAACACTTCCGGGGCCGCATCGACGAGATCCGAATCTGCAACCGCGCCCTCTCCCAGACTGCCACCGAGCGGAAGGACACCCGCAAAATACGTGGCGGGAGCCTCGCGAACTCCCGAAGCCGAGTTCCGCGTCCCGGAAGGTGACACGCTGCTGGAACGGAAGCCCCGAGGTCAACTCGAGCGGATGCGCTGCCGCCTCGCGCGTGACTAGGATTTTCGCCGGTAGGATCTACCGGATAGCGTCTCTTTCGCCATCGCCGCCTGCTGCGCGGCCTCGCACTCAGCCTTCGTTTCGTACGAGGTCATATCGTAGACCGGGGCCGGCCAGCCGCCGCGTCTCCTTCGCGAGGCGCTGACACTCAGCGCTCGTCCGTCACCAGACCCGGCCGCCTCCCGTCGTCGAGCCACCGCGAGCCGTTCTCGCTCGGTCGACAGCTTCCATGTGAGCGAGCCGCTCCGCCCCTCGAGCCACGGCGGCGGCGATCGTCAAGAACCGGTCATGTGATTCCTCGATGATCTCTCCTCCGTAGTCGCAGATCCGCCATCGCCATTCAGGACGGGCCGGGGTCGAAAATGCCGTCACTTGCATGCTGGCTTCCCTCTCTCCAACTGGTTCCCGATCGCGACGGTGAAGCTGAAAATCTCTTCCCGGTAAGGCGACGAGACGTAGCCGATCTCGAGGCGGAGTCCCGTGAGCTTTCGGGCTTTGAGCGCCTCAGCGGGGAACGCTACGTCAACCGCGTGGATCGCCTCCTGGCCGGGGTCGAGCCATTCGATGCCGTGCGTGGTGAGCTTGAAGGTCCCCTCGGTTCGAGAGTCCTCGAGCTTCATGGGACGCCACTGGTCGTCGAGGTACTGGATCTTCGCAACGACCAGGCGAACACTGTGCGTCTTCGAGCTGCTCCAGAGCCTGAGCGTTCCCACCAGCCTCGGCGGCGAGAGGATGCGGCCAGACATCCTCTCCACCCGCTGCACAACGTGCATGCCCGTGATCTCGCCGGCGATGATGCCGGCATGCACCTCGACAACCACGGGCGAGACGGTGTAGGTCTTGTCCTCGAACACCACGGACGCGAGCGCCGGACCCTGGACGCGGGAAGACGCTTCTACGATTACGAATGGCGCCGCGCCGCCCCCACACCGCTCCTCGTCAAGCACCTTGACCGTCCTCTCCCGGAGACCGTTTGCCGCTCCGCGCCGGCAGGTTTCCAGAGCGCAGATCCCATCCTCGTCAGCCTTTGCGACGCACCCCGCTCCGCTGCAGGCGAACGGCCCTGGCCTGGCCCTCGATGTTGGTGAGAAGCACTCGGCTGCTTTCCCGTTTCAGCCCCACCCAGATGAGCGCACGGAGGACAATCTGGAGGCTCACCGGCAACTTGAGCACTGTCGTCGCCTTGCCGGCTATGACGCGAGCCTGATCCAGCATGTCCTGCGAGAGAATGAGAAGGAGCCTCGTCTTGTTCTCGAGCATCATCAATCTCCCCGCGGGGGGCGGGCGAAGACCGGGGCGCGTCCCGGTCGGCACCGGCAGGGCCCCGGCCGTCGGCCGCGCTCTCATCAGGCAGCCTTGACTTCGATGGTTCTCGGCATCGCGGCACGCGGCGCGGGGATCCTCACCGCGAGCATGCCGTTCGCGTACTTCGCCTCCACGTTGGCGGCGTCGACGCCTTCAGGGAGCGTGAAGCTCCGCTGAAACCCGCCGTACGCGACCTCGCGGACGAAGTAGTCCTTGTCCGTGGTGTCGGGGTCCTGCTTACGCTCGCCTTTGACGGTGAGGACGTTGTCCATCAAGGACACCGCGACGTCCTTCGGATCCACGCCCGGCAGGGCGAGCTGGATGACGTACGTGCCGTCGTCGATCCGCCCCTCCGCTTCGGGGAGCCACGACGCGGGGCGCTGAGCGGCCTCGTCCGTGACGCCGTCGAAGAACCTTAAGAACTGATCATCGACATTGTTGTGGAAGTGGAATTTCCGGGCGGGAGACCAGCGAAGCATGGTGTTCATCGTGCTCCTCCATCGGGGTCGTCAGTCGTTAGGTACTTGTCGTCATCGTCCTTTGTTGCCCGAGTACTTGCCAAACAGAATCTGGTCACCGCCCTGCAACTCTTCGACGGGATGCTTCGGCGTTGCCCGCCGGACTTACTTGACGTCACACTTATACCATAGTATAAATAATATACAAAATAGAAAATATATAAGATTTGTAGGCGCAAGAACAGCCAGGCCGAGAATCGCCGTGCAGGCAGGAGATCGCAATGTTCGAACATAAAGTCCTTCCTCGGTCCTCCCGAGAGCCGGTCGTCAAGTTCGTCGCAGATGGCGGCGAGCGGCTCGCCCCCGGGCGGACCGGCCTCCTTCTCCTTGAGCCAGCTTCCACTCGGGCCCGGAGCCTCGAAGGTCGTCCGGTGGACATGTACGACTCCCTGATGCTCCCCGACCGCTCAAGGCTGAGGCTGTGAGGATGTACGTGCCTGATAGCCAGGGGGCCGGAGAGATGGAAGAACGCCAGACTCTGAGGCAGGCGACGAAACTCTGGCGGCAGGGCTACCGCTACCAGATCGGGGGAAAGCTCGATCGCGCGATCGAGCTCTACCGGCACTCGATCGAGGTCTACCCGACGGCAGAGGCACATACCTTCCTGGGGTGGGCCATGAGCTTCCAGGGCCGCTTGGAGGATGCTACCCAGGAGTGCCTCCGCGCGATCGAGATCGATTCTGAGTTCGGCAATCCCTACAACGACATCGGGGTTTACCTCATGCAGCAGGACAAGCTGGACGAGTCGATCGCGTGGCTTGAAAAGGCCAAGCAGGCCAAGCGATACGAGCCGCGGCAGTTCCCCTTCCTGAACCTGGGTCGGATTTACCTCCGGCAGGGGCGCTGGTGGGAGGCGCTCCGCGAGTTCGAGGGGGCCGTAGGGCTGGCTCCGCGAGACGTGCGCGCGGCGAGAATCCTTCACAGGCTACGCGGTCGACTGAATTGACCAGGAGGAAGGGAAGGAGCGAACGAGATGGCCGCTAACCTCATGGCCCTGGGTACCGTTCCCGCCGGCGAGACGCCGGCGGCCGCGAGCGAGATCGACTACGCCGGACGGGCGTTCTGGCAGTGCCGACGCTTCATCGAGCTCCTGCGACACACGGTCGGCAGCGAGCCAACGGGGGCCAAGCTCCGGACCCGGCGTTCCGGACCCGACTTCGATCCCTATCTCGAGGTCGTCGTCGAGTTCGACGATGCGAACGATGCCGCGCGCGCCTACGCAATTCGCTGTGACCGTGAGGCGCCGACGCGGTGGGACCAGACTGCGGGGACGACTCTCGCGGCTCCCCTGTCCTCGCAACGAACACTCGCTGCGCGATGAAGCTCCTACTCATCCGCCACGCTGCCGCGGTACCCAGAGGGACGCCCGGCGTTCCCGACGACGAACGTCCTCTCACTCGCGACGGCAGGGCCAAATTCCGCGTGGCCGCGCGAGGGCTCGCCCGGGTCACTCGTCGGCCGGACGTGTTGCTGACGAGCCCGCTTCCTCGCGCCCGGGCGACTGCCGAGCTCGCCGCGCGTGCCTTCGAGCACATCGCGCCCACGCTCGAGCCAGCACTGGCTCGCTCGAGCGTCGACGGAATCGTCGCCGCGCTGAAAACGCATCCGCCTGGCGCCAGAATCGCGCTCGTCGGCCACGAGCCTCTCCTCGGAGCCCTCCTCGCGCGCCTGCTCGGCGCCGCCCAGGGCGGGAGGCTCGCATTCCAGAAGGGCGGAGCGGCTCTGGTGGACCTACCCAACGGTCCCGCCGCCGACGGGCGGCTCCGCTGGTTTCTCAAGCCACGAATCCTCAGGACCCTCGCCGGCCCGGCCGAGATCACTGCACCCCGAGCCGTCCCACCGCCTGTCGCGGAAGGGCGAGACGTGTGACCAGCAGGGCCGACGTGCGCTCCCGAGGAACTGAGCCGGCCGAACTGGTCGCGGTCGTCGATCTGGGCTCGACGGCCGTTCGCCTGCTGCTTGCCCGGGTCGCCCCCCACACGGGCTATCGCGTGCTCGCCGAGGAGCGAGTGCCCACGCGGCTGGGCGGCGGTGCGCCCGGCACGCTGCCCCGCGGGGCGATCGACAAGACGCTCCGGGCCGTGCACCGTTTCTTCGCGCGGTACTCGCCGAATGGCCGAGGGCCGCGCGTCGTCGCGCTGGCGACCTCCGCCGTGCGGGACGCCGCGAACCGAGAGCGGCTGCTCGATCCGCTCCGGCGCAACGAGGGCATCGAGGTCCAGGTCCTGAGCGCGCGAGACGAGGCTCGGCTCGGCGTCGACGCCGCCCTCGAGAACCTGCCCTTCAGGGACGGCCTCGTCGCAGACCTCGGCGGCGCCAGTCTCCAGCTCAGTCGGGTGCGGCGCCGCAAGGTCGTCTCCACCGCGAGCCTGTCGCTCGGCTCAGTCCGGACCACGCGCCGTTTTGTTCGCCACGATCCGCCCACCCCGAGCGAGCTTCGGGCGCTCCGCAACGAGATCCGCCGGCAGCTCATGGTCGGCCTGCCTCCCGCCGCGCGTGGCGAGATCGTGGTGGGCCTCGGTGGCACCGTCCGCGCTCTGGCCGGTATCCACCTCCGTACTCACAACGCCCACAAGCGTCGCCACGGGCTGCGGCTCCACCAATCCGACGTCACGGCCGTCCGCGAGCGCCTGGAAGGTCTCTCCCGACGAAAGCGCCGGAACATCCGCAGCCTGAAGTCTGAGCGCGCCGACATCATCCTGGCCGGGGCCGTCGTCATCGAGGAGGTCATGGTCTTCGGCGGTTATCTGACGCTCGAGGTGTGCACGCGCGGGATTCGCGACGCCATTCTCCTGCGCGAGACCTTCGGCGGGAGAGGCTGAGTGAACCGGGACGCGTTCGTCAACCGTGAGCTGTCGTGGCTCGAGTTCAATCGGCGCGTGCTCGAGGAGGCGCAGGATCCGAGCGTCCCCCTGCTGGAGCGCGTGAAATTCCTCGCCATCTTCAGCTCGAACCTGGACGAGTTCTTCATGGTGCGCGTGGCGGCGTTGAAGCGCCGCATCCACGCGGGCGATCAGACGCCGGGGCCCGACGGGCTCACGCCCGCCGAGACGACAGAGGCTGTGGCCGCGCGCGTGCGTGTGCTGGTAGACGCTCAGCACCGCTGCTTTCTCGGTGAGATCCAGCCGCTGCTGACCTCCGAGGGTATCCTCCTGCTCCGCCCCAAGGAGACCAGCGACGAGCAGCGGCGCTTCCTCGAGGAGTATTTCCGCCGCACGCTGCTGCCCGTGCTGACGCCGCTGGCCGTCGACTCGAGCCATCCCTTTCCCTACCTCGGCAACCGCTCGCCTTGCCTCGTCGCCTCCATCCGGCCGTCGGCGCCTTCGGCGCTGCCGGTGAGCTCGCTGTCCGTGATCCACATCCCGAGCCAGGTGCTCCCACGCTTCGTCGCGCTGCCCGATCCCTCCGGCAAGCACGTCTTCATGCTGCTCGAGGATGTGATTCGCCAGCATCTGCCGAGCATCTACAACGGTTACGACGTCCTGTCGAGCCACGTCATCCGGGTCACGCGCGACGCGGATTTGCAGACGCGGGGCGGCCTCAAGGATCTGCTCGCCAGTATCGAAGAGGGCGTGCGCGAGCGCCGCCTCGGCGCGGCCGTGCGGCTGCAGTACGACGCGCACCTGCCACCCGACATCCTGGCCACGCTGCTCGGCGAGCTGGAGCTCTCACCCGAAGACCTGTACGAGGGCGAGGGCCTCACGGCGTTCTCCGACCTGCTCCAGCTCTATGCGGCCGTCGACCTCCCCAGGCTCAAGGACCGGCCGCTGCCGCCCCAGCCGGTTCCGGCGTTCGAGAGCGCCTTCGATATCTGGACCGCCATCCGCGCGGGGGACGTTCTCGTGCATCATCCCTACCACGCCTTCGACGCGGTCACCCGTTTCGTGCGCGAGGCCGCCCTCGATCCCAAAGTGCTCGCCATCAAGATGACGCTCTATCGCGTGAGCCCGGCCTCACCGATCGCACACGCGCTGCGCACGGCCGTCGAGAACGGCAAGGAGGTCACCGTCCTCGTCGAGCTGCAAGCGCGCTTCGACGAGGAGGCGAACATCCGCTGGGCCCGTACGCTCGAGGAGGTAGGCGCTCACGTCGTCTACGGCCGCGCGGGCCTCAAGACCCATTGCAAGGCGTGCCTCGTCGTCCGGCAAGAAGCTGACGGTCTCCGGCGCTACTGCCACCTCGCCACCGGCAACTACAACGTGCGGACGGGTGGCGTCTACGGCGATCTCGGGCTCTTCACCAGTCGCGACTCGTTCGGCGAAGATCTCACCGAGCTGTTCAACCTCCTCACCGGCTACACGCGCCCGCGAGGCTTCCACCACCTCCTGCTCGCGCCCACGGGTTTGCGCGACGAGCTCGTCGCGCGCATCCGCCGCGAGGCCGAGCATGCTCGGGCCGGCCGGCCGGCACGGATCATCGCGAAGATGAACGGCCTCGTGGATCGCCGCCTGATCGAGGAGCTGTACGGCGCCAGCGAGGCCGGCGTGCCGATCGACCTGATCGTGCGCGGCATCTGTTGCCTGCGCCCCGCGGTGCCCGGGCTCTCGTCGAGGATCCGCGTGATCTCCATCGTCGACCGCTATCTCGAGCACGCGCGGATCTTCTACTTCGAGAACGGTGAGGACGCGGAATACCTGCTCGCCTCCGCGGACTGGATGCCTCGCAACCTCGACCGCCGCGTCGAGATCGCATTCCCGGTGCTGGATCCTCACCTCCAGATCCAGATCCGCGAGATCCTCGAGATCCAGCTTGCCGATACCGTGAAGGCTCGGCGCATCCTCCCCGACGGAAGCTCCGTGCGTATCCGGGGGCACGCTGAGTCCCGGCTCCGGTCGCAGGAGCGCCTCTACGAGGCGATGGCGGCGATTGGCGCCTCCAGGTAGCGCGCGGTCGCCTCGAGATGCTCCAACGGGCACGGTCGTCATTCGCTCCTCGCGCGCTCGTATTCGGGCCCTCACTATTAGAGGTAGTAATATGATTTATATATGTTGACACCTGCGCCTTCGAGGTCCACCGTGTACTCAAGTTGGTGACGCGCTTCGCTGCGGGATCCCCGAACGCGCGTCCGCTTGACCGTAGTGATCGTACGTCGCGAGGTGCAGTGAGGTGCACCCCCCGCTTCTCTGACGGCTCCCGCAGGCCGCTACCCATGTATTCCCTGGATCGTTCTGAATCGCCTCGGCAGGGCTCGCTGCCACGGCTCGGTTGTCTGAGCCTGCGCCTCAGACTCAGCGGGAAAGGCACGGTCGACATGTCCCGTCCAACGACGCGGACGCCGGTGGCGATCTTCAACTCGAACGCGGAGTTCATCGACGCCCTCCGCGAGGCCCTGGATCTCAAGGGCTTCCCGACGGCCACCGCGCTCCTGGCCGAGATCCAGGACGGCACGCTGGATCTCGTGGCCTTCCTGGAGACGCATGATCCGCGTGTGATCGTCTACGACCTTCCGCGACCCTTCGAGAGGCACTGGAACTTCCTCCGGCTCCTGAAGCAGACCGACGCCCTGAGGAAGAGGACGTGGATTCTCACGACCACCGACAAGAAGGCGCTGGACGCGGCGGTGGGGGCGTCGGGCGTGATCGAGATCGTCTTCGGAGAGCCCTACAGTGTCGGCGAGGTCGTGGAAGCGGTCCACCAGGCTCTGTCCGATGGGCGGCCGTCCAGGCCTGAGAGGCGTCGCATATGAGGCCCACTCCCCCGAACGATGACGTGTATCTGGGCGGCATACGAGTCCTCGTGGTCGACGACTGCAAACTCGTCCGGGCCACGGTCGGCGCGATGCTCGAGCACTACGGAGCCGCCGTGACCGCTGTCGGCTCGGCCGACGAGGCGCTCGAGACCCTGGAGCGCGAACGCCCAGATGTTCTCGTCGGCGACCTGGCGATGCCCGGCAGGGGGGGCTACTGGCTCATCGCCCAGATTCGCGCCCTGCCGCCCGAGCGCGGCGGCGCGACGCCCGCGGCCGCCCTCACCGGATTCATCGGTCCCGAGCACCGGGCGAGTATCCTGCGCGCCGGGTTCCAGTACCACATCGAGAAGCCGGTCACTCTACACAAACTCGCTGGAATCGTGGCGCTCCTCGCGCTGAAAGCCCCTCTGCAGGGGTGAACCGAGGGTTCGCGGGCTGCGTCCTGGACACCGAGGGCGGCTCGAGTCAAATGAGACCGAAATGCCGCAGCGCTTCTTCGATGGCCTCACGCTTTTCAGGCGGACACGGTTGCACACGACGACCGCGACCAGCTCGGTTCGCCGCACGGCGTATCGGCAGACCTCGAAGAGCCTTGACATGAGCGATCCAGCCATTTTTCGGCACGAAGCCGTGGTGCCGCTGAACGAACTTCTGTATCTCAACATAGGTCGCCATCCCCTGCCTCCGCACGCACACGCACGAGCGCGAACGATGCCTCATGGTGCCACGGCGGCGACGCTATTGCGCGGCGAAAGCGGCTCTGCAGGCTTCACGTAGTTTCGCGATAGGCACGACCCTTCGGGGCAAACCTGTCATATTGATTGTGTCTGGCTCGGTCGTTGGTTCAACGTGGGCCCTCCTCCCTACCAGACCATGACTCTGGTGCTCTCTTCCGCGTTCCAGAGAGTGTCGTCAACAGCGGGAGATTCATCCGGAGGTGCGCCATGGCGCACAAACTGTTCATCGGAGGCTTGGCCTTTTCGACGTCTAACGACCGTCTTCGCGATTTGTTCGCTCAGGCCGGCGGGGTCGACTCGGCCGCAGTCGTGATGGACCGCGACACCGGGCGCTCGCGCGGATTCGGCTTCGTCGAGATGGCGACTGCCGAAGAGGCCGAGGCGGCGGTCAAGAAGTTCAACGGCCAGGAGGTCGATGGCCGGACGCTGAAGGTCGAGCTCGCCAAGTCCGGGGGCTCAAGCCCCAGTCGGAGCGGCGGGCGCGGCGGGCACTGGTAGATACGGGCTGGCTGAATGCCGAGGCGGGCGCGATCGCATGTCGCCCCGCCTCACGCTTCAAGCCGCCGAGTCGCGCTCAGCCGGCGCAACTGCTGAAGCAGTTCGGCCTCCGGGGCAACTTCAGTGCGAGCCATGGTTCCCCGGGAGGGCAACGGTGTACGAAAGCGCCGACCATACCGAGAGGCCGTCACCGACACTCTCAAACGACGCCAATCGCCAGGGTTCTCGGGGGTAATGAGCCTGGACCCGTCGCGAACGCGCGACCCATTCCGCGGAGGCTAGAGGGCCGTCCGGTCTTGGGGGCTGCCTCGGTATTCAGCTAGGATCCAGCGTCCCGAATCGCCGCCCGCGCCTTTCTCTCGACCTCCATTGCAATCGCCGCCATCCTGTGCGCGCTCTTGGCGTGCTCGGCGGCCTTTCTCATGACCTCGCTATCATCCTTGCCTTCGGCCACGAAGTTGCACCCGGGCATTAGATCGGCGCACCTGAGTTCTCTCGCCACGAGAAGACCCTCCTTTGGATGGTTAGTGACTAACCCGAAGCAGCAAAGGAATGGCAACGTCAGCGGCCGCGGCGGCGGCGCCTTCGTGCGGCAGTTCTACCGGGTGACGCCGGTGTGCCCTGCCCCGGCTTCGTTCCGAAACCACGGTTGCACTCGTTGCAGAATCGTTGCGATTCATCCTTGAGTTCTCGCTTGCAGGTTGCGCACCTGACCATGGCCTTCCTCCATCACGAGCACCGCGGCAGCGCGCCGGTGCCGTTCACGGTATCGCTCGGCTGTCGCTGGAAAGGCGAACCGGCAGGCCGACGACCACCAGGAGCCCGACGGCCGCCAGCGCACGAATCACCAGCCACGACGGATCGAACTCGAGGCGCAGCACGCTGAACTTCGGCGCTCGCGGGTCCGCGTGGTGATTGTTGTGAAGACTTTCCCCGCCGGTGATCCAGGCCAGCACCGCCGAGTTATAGGCGGTGTTCTTGAAGTTCTGCGCTCCCCGCCAATGCCCGACGCCGTTGATGAGCGGCGCCAGAACGCCGACGTAGAGGACGGCGTGCGCCAGTGCCGCGAGCAATCCCGGGCCGACGCCGAGCAAGACACACAACAGCGCGGTGCCCAGACCGGGACCGAGCAAGCCCCTCGAGAAAATGGCGCGATCCAGTCGGTCTTCGGGAAGGTCCGCCGCGAACTTCTTGATCGTGGCGGGGTTCCGGGCTTCCCGTTGATAGTAATACGCGTTCAGGAGCTGAACACGCCACAAGCCGAGCAGCCGTGGGCTGTGGGGGTCACCTTCCCGGTCAGTGAAGGCATGATGCTTACGATGGACTGCGACCCACTCCTGGCGGCGCTGTCCCGTTGTAAGCCAGAGCACCGCCCGAAACAGCACATCCGCGATCGGGTGAACGGCCAGCGCTCGATGTGCGAGTGTGCGGTGCAGGTACACCGACGTCGCGACGACGGCCGTTTGCGTCAGCGCAATGACCACCAACGGGATGATCCAGATCTGAGTCAACAAGGCTCTCCCTCCCGGATGCCATCGTTCAAGGATGCTCTCAGCACAATCGCGTCCGGCGCCGCGATCACTTCCGGCGCCCCGAAGGCTGCCGACTGTTCCGGCCCCGCGGACTTCCAGACCGTGGATCCCCTCGGTCCTCGTCAGCCCTTCTCCGCCGCGCCATGCTTCGCTGGTGGCGAACCGCCCTGGCCTGCCCCTCGACGTTGGCGACAAACGACGGATGGCCATCGCGCTTCAGTCCCTCCTCGATGAGGGCTCGAAGGACGATCTGAAGACTCACCGGAAGCTTGAGAGAGATCGTCGCCTTCCCCGCGACCACCCGAGCCTGGTCCAGGACCTCTCGGGAGAGAATGAGAAGGACTGTCGTCCTATCTTCGAGCACCGTCACCTCCATACTCCTGCCGACATGGCCTCGCCGTTCCTATTGAATACTTTAACTTTTTATATAAGTTATACTATGGTGTCTGTCAAGAAAGATATCGCGGGGGGCAGGCCCTCTCGTGCCCTGCGGTCGCCCAGCGCAACTTCTGGGACGCGCCGAGGTGAAGACGAAGACTGACACCCGCTCAGGGAAGGTAAGAGCGATCGAACAATGACCGAGGGCGTCATCTCGCTGGGAGCCGTTCCGGCTCGCGAATCCTGTGCCCAAGTCGGTGAGACCGGCTACGCGGACCGCGCGTTTGCGGAGTGCCAGCGTTACGTAGCCCTCTTGCGACACGCGATCGGTCCCGAGCCCGACGGCGCACGGCTCCGAATCCGGCGCTCCGAGCCGGACTTGGGCTCTTACCTCGAGGTGGTCGTCGAGTACGACGACGAGAACATCGTCGCGCGCGCGTACGCGATTCGCTGTGACCGTGAGGCGCCGACGAGATGGGAGTAGCGACACGAGCGGTGAGCGTCGCCGTCCATCAAGCAACTGGTGCTTTGAAAGGAGTCCGGATGGCCATGCGGTACAACGTTACGAGTGCTCTCGCTCTGATCCTCCTCGTCTCGCTGGCCGCAACGCGGACGGCCGACGGCCAGGTCCCCACCGCCGCTGACTCCGCCGCCTGCAATGAGGAAGCCCCCAAGGCGGTCAAGACGGGGAGTGCCTCACCGACCACGGGCGACCACGCCCGGGCCGATGGCGTACGCGCAGGCGCGACGACGTCGAGCCCCGCAACTGACAAGGGCAAAGTCATCGAGTCGCCCGATCCGCAAATCCACGGAATGAGCGCGGAGGGAGCAAAGAACGCCTCCTACCAGGCCGCATACCGCAGTTGCATGAGACGGAAAGGCTTCTGAGAACATCGGACGCCACGGCCCGCCTAGAGTTCACGATACTTGTCGGCATCGCGAAGTTGTTGCGCCTGGTCCTCGACCTTCTTGCTCTCACGCAGCCGGTCCTCCCACCGCTTCTCCTCCGCCTGCGCGGTGGCGTCGTTGGCGGTCGTGACCCATTTGTCGATATGGCGGATCCAGGCCGGGACGTGAGCCTCGGCACTCTCGAAGCTGAGCTCCGTGTCCCGGAAGGTCACACGCTGCGGGCTGATGACGCCGTCACGCTCGCCGGAATCCCGAAAGAGCTGGATCCATTCGGCCGTCGGCTTGTCATTGAGAGGGATGCTCCAGACGAACTCGCCCCGTTTTTGCTTGGCCGGCACGGGACCGGAAAGACGCCGCATCGGCTCCATCTTCGCCCCTTCTCACAAAAGGTACGTTGCGTCGTTGCGCCGCAGGCGTGGTGGACAGTCGAAAAGCTCAGAGGGACGCGCGCAGGCGATGTCGAGCGTGCGGCCCCAACCGCTCGTCGAGTGGGATCGCAGTCACTGCCATGAGGACACAACGGCAGCCCGGATGAATCGGTGGCACGGTGTCCCTCCCGTGCTTCACCTCACGCCCGTTGAACGATTCACACACCGAACACCGCAGCCCGTCTCCTTGCTGCACGATCCGCGCCCGCACCCCCTGCCTCGTGTAGTGGCGGAGCGCCATGGCCCCGCGTCTGAGCGTCTCGAGCCATTCGAAAAGGAGATCCAGCTTCCGCAGCCTGTAGGCCGCGCGCACGGCCGGCGACGTCCGAGGCGTGGGGACTTCCCGCAAGCCGTCCCATCGGACGGGGAACGTGCCGCGCGCGGCGAAGACGGCTTGCCAGCGATCGAACTCAGGCCAGGTGAAGACCCGGTCCCCGAGGACGGTCACGGGCGCTGCCGGCCCCTCGCGGCCGGCCGCCACACGGGCGCGGCCGATCTTGAGGAACTCGACGACCGCCTCGCGCTCATCGTCCGAGAAGCCCTGAATGCTGCCCAGCGCGAGCGCCACCGCGTCGAAGCTCTTGCTCATCCGTCGAGCCGATCGAGGCCCGCCGAGCGCTCGAGGGCATTGGGGCATTTTTGCACGACGAGCTCGCGACGAGGAACGACGAGCCCCGGTGCTGCGTTGTCGACCATCGGTCTCGACCTCTGGGTTAATTATATACCATTTATTTCATATATAATTTGTGATAGTCTCCGTGTCGCCTGATGTGGGCCTTTTCTCCCCCCCCCAGAGCTCTCGTGCCCCGTCAGGCCATGACTCCAGCGTCCGTCCACGTTTCTCTGGAGCGCGCATGAACTCACAGCGTGGAAGCAGCCAAGGAGGCGTCCCATGGCGCAGAAACTGTTCATCGGCGGTCTCGCGTTCTCCACATCGACGGAGCGGCTTCGTGAGGTGTTCGCGGCGGCCGGCCAGGTCGAATCGGCCGCCGTCGTGACCGATCGTGACACCGGTCGCTCGCGCGGCTTCGGTTTCGTGGAGATGGCCACGGCCGAAGAGGCCGATCAGGCGATCGCGCAGTTCAACGGCAAGGACCTCGACGGCCGTCAGCTCCGGGTGGAGAAGGCCTCGGCCGGCGGCAGTCGTAGCGGCGGTGGGGGAGCCTCGCGGGGCTTCGGTGGAGCCTCACGCGGCGGCGGGCGCTGGTAAGCCACCTGCGACGGCCGAGAGCCTGAATCGGCGAGTTGTTCGGCCAGGAGGACGCCATGACGAGGTGCCAGACGTGTGGGGCAGAACTTCAAGACGCCTCTCAGCGGTTTTGCGGCGGCGACCGATGTGAGCGCGTGTACACGAAATACCCCAGTCAGGACACGTCATGGCCCGCGTCACGGCGCGAGATAAGGGATCTTGGCGCGTTCCAGCCGTGACGCGCCTACCAGCAGCGGCAGAGGCAGCGTTGACTCGAGCAGGCCGTGAGCCGGGGGGACATGCAGGCGGACGCAACATAGAGGCCGCGGCTTGCTCGATTCTTCGGATCATCCCGGGCGACAGCTCGTGAGGGCGCTCGGGGCTCCCGTTGGGCCCGGCTGAATTCGCTCAGGAGGAACAGGTGTTGATGTTCGGTGGTAAAAAGCCGAAGCAAGCACCCGGCCCGCCGCTGAATGAAACCCAGCGAACGCTCGTCGAGAGGAAGTTTGAGATTCTGCGGCAGGCGAGCTTCGGGTTCACGCAAGACCGGCTCCTACACATTCAGGCGGAGGACTTGGCGACCTGGACGGATGAGTGTACGGGTGACTTGCACCGGAAAATCGTATCGGCCGCGCCGTCGCACATCAAGATCGCCCTGCTCGATTTTCGCGAGCTCAGGTGCATCTCTCTCCAGTGTCTTCGTCAATAGATTCACGCTCATAACTCGCCAACCAGCCCCCTGCTCTGCATCGGATGGTTCACCCGCCAAGGGCTTGGCCGACGCGTGACCTCGCTCAGCCGAGGACGATTCGGACGCGGTGTGTTTTCCGGTCATCGGCAAGCCCGATGCTGAAATCGCCGTCGAGAGCGGCGCCGTCGACCTCCACTGAGGACACTCCCCGCGACACTCCCCGCGGGTTCTCCACGACGAGGTCATAGCGCGCGGAGCGGTAGCGGAAGACCATTTCAAAGCCGCGCCACGCTCGCGGGATACACGGGTCGACCACCAGCCGCGCGCCGCGCAGCCGGAACCCGAGAATCGACTCCAGCCCGGCTCGATACATCCACCCCGCTGATCCCGTGTACCACGTCCAGCCTCCACGGCCGACGTGCGGCGGCTCGGCGTAGACGTCCGCCGCGACGACGTACGGCTCGACCTGATAGCGTTGGACGCCCGCCTGGGTGCGGGCGTGGTTGATCGGATTCAACATCGCGAAGAGCTCGGCGGCCTTGTCCCCGTCGCCGAGCGCCGCGAAGGCGATCGCCGCCCAGATCGCCGCATGCGTGTACTGCCCGCCGTTCTCCCGGACGCCAGGCAAGTACCCTTTGATGTAGCCGGGCTCCAGGGACGTGACGTCGAACGGCGGCGTAAAGAGCAGCACGAGGCCGTCCGCCCGGCGCACGAGGTGCTCGTCGACGGCCGCCATGGCGCGCGCTCGGCGTGCCGGGTCGCCGGCCGCCGAGATCACGCTCCAGGACTGCGCGATCGAATCGATGCGACACGCGTCGTTCACGGCGGCCCCGAGCGGCGTCCCATCATCGAAGTAAGCGCGCCGATACCAGTCGCCGTCCCAGGCCTCGCGTTCGAGCGACTCCTTCAGGGCGCTCACGTACCCACGCCACCGCTCGGCGCGCTGGCCCTCCCCGCGCGTATCGGCCAGGTCCGCCCATTCCGACAGAATGGCGTGAAGGAACCACCCGAGCCAGACGCTCTCCCCCTTCCCTTCCGCGCCCACCTCGTTCATCCCATCGTTCCAATCTCCCGTACCCATCAGCGGCAGGCCGTGCGTTCCGGTCGTGAGGCTGTGGTCGAGCGCGCGCGCGCAGTGCTCGAAGAGCGTACCCCGCTCGTCGGAGACACGGGGCTCGAAGTACGACTCGGACTGTCCGATTGCGAGCTTGGGTCCTTCGAGGAAGGGGACGACCTCGTCGAGGACGGCACGGTCGCCGGCGACCTCGACATACCGAGCGACGACGTACGGGAGCCAGAGCAGGTCATCGGAGACCCGGGTTCGGACGCCGCGGCCGCTGGGCGGGTGCCACCAGTGCTGGACGTCGCCCTCGGCGAATTGTCGCGCCGCTGCGCGCAACACGTGCTCGCGCGCCAGCTCCGGCTCGGCCGTCGCGAGCGCCATCACGTCTTGAAGCTGGTCGCGAAACCCGTACGCGCCGCCGGCCTGATAGAACGCCGACCGCGCCCAGACCCGGCACGCGAGCGTCTGGTACAGGAGCCAGCGATTGAGCAATAGGTCCATGGGGCGGTCCGGCGTCTTGACCTGCACCGTGCCGAGCACCTGGTCCCAGCGCTCGCCGACCGCCCGCAAGACCGCCGCGACGTCACGAGCCCGGTAGCGAACGATCAGCTCCCTGGCCTGCTCGGGGTTCGCCGCCTCGCCGAGGAAGAACACGACCTCCGCTCGGCCTCCCGCGGGCACCTCGATCGTCGCCTGGAGCGCGCTGCACGGATCGAGGCCGGCACCGACCCGTCCCGAGAGCCGGTGTCTCGTCGCGAGCGCCGCCGGCTGATCCGGCGATCCGTTGCGTCCGAGAAATTCCGTCCGGTCGGCGGTCCAGGCCGTGTGTGTCCCGCCGAGGTCGGCAAAGGCGACGCGAGCGCCGAACTCGCGCCTCCACGCGTTGCGCGCGAACATCGCACCCGTCTTCCCGTCGATCTCGGTGACGACGAACGGCGCGGCGGCGTGTCGCGACACGCCGAGAACCCACTCGACGTAGGCCGTCACGGACAGTCGCCGCGGTCGTCCGGACTCGTTCGTCAGCGTGAGACGCGAGATCTTGATGGGGTCGTCGAGCGGCACCAGCTGCAGCAGCTCGAGCGCGATGCCGTGCGAGACGTGTTCGAAGCGCGTGTAGCCCTGCCCATGCCGGATGACGTAGGGCAAGGCCCCTTCGTGGATCGGAAGCGCCGTCGGTCCCCACAGATCCCCGGTCTCTTCGTCCCGGACGTAGATGGTCTCGCCCGCCGGATCGCTGACCGGATCGTTCGACCAGGCGGTGAGCTGATTCTCGCGGCTATTGACCGACCACGTGTGCCCTGAGCCCGACTCGGAGACCTCGAAGCCGAACCCCGGATTTGCGATCACGTTGATCCACGGCGCCGGCGTCCACCGTCCCTCATCGAGGACCGTCACGTACTCGCGCCCATCCCCCACGAAGCCACCCAGCCCATTGTCGAGCTCGAGATCCAGCCGCCCGGTCGGCACGGCGGCCGGCGCCGGCCTCCGCGCCGCGGCCGGCCGCCGCGGCGGAGCGGGCGGAGCCGCCCCGGCTCGCTGCGCGCGCGCCACCTGCTCGGCCAGGGTCCCGCGCCGGCTCGACAGGACCACCCGCGCCACGGACTGCAGCGCGTCACGCTGCGAGGCGGTGACGCGGTCCGCCGGCACGATATACACGTTCCCGTGCGGCTCGTGGCCCTCATGGCGTCCCGCCGACTGGCTCGTGCGGAGGAGCGTCTCCAGGAGCGCCTGGAGATCCTGAACGTAGGACACCGCGCGCTCGTTCAGGATGACCAGATCGACCGCGAGGCGCTTCATTCGCCAGTACTCGTGCGCGCGGAGGAGCTGCCGCACGATGCCGACGTCCTCGGGCTCGTCGATCTGAACCAGCACGATCGGGAGATCGCCCGATATCCCGAGACTCCACAGCGCGTCGTGGCCCCCCGTGTGACGCGTGAGGACGTCGGCGGAGGGCCGGAGCGCCCGGTCCGAGTAGAGAACGCGGCTCGCGAGGCCCTGGAAGAGGTGCGCCTCGTCCGGACCGATGCCGAGGTGGTGTTGCTGAACCTGCGCCTGCGTCCACGCCAGTGTCGCGGCGCGGTCGAACGTCGCCGCATCGCGATACTTCTCGGCGAGGCCAAGGGCCTCCGCGCGCGATGGCGCGACGAGCGTCGAGAAGGTCACGCGCACGGTATCGCCCGGCGAAAGCTGTACGCGGCGTCGCAGGCTCACGATCGGATCGAGCACCGCGCCGGTCGTGTTGGAGAGGGGCCGGCCGTCGATCACCGCCGCCGGCGTCCGGATCCCGCGTCCGCGGTCGAGGAACCGGGCACGGTCGGTCTCCCATTGCAGCTCGCCGACCGGGTCCCCTTCGACGACCGCCACGTGGGCCAGCCAGACCGGGGCCTCGCCGCGTGACCGCGGCCGGCGTGTCGCCAGCAGAGTGTCGAGCTCGGGTACGCACTCCGTCTCCACGCTCAGATTGGAGAACGCCGGGTGCGCGGCGTCCGCCGCCGGCGGCGCCAGGACGACCTCGGCGTACGATGTCAACTCGATCTCCCGGCTTCGCGTCCCCAGATTCGTGAGCGAGACGCGACGCACCTCGGCATCGTCCTCCGGCGACACGATCACGTGGAGCGTGGTGCCGATGGCGCCGTCGCGCCGAACGATCTCCGCCCGATCCTCGGAGAACGTGACCTCGTAACTGTCCGGCTCGCCTCCGCGCGGCTGGTAGCCGGCCGACCAGCTCTCACCGCTGTCCACGTCGCGAAGGAAGACGTACGTGCCCCACGTGTCGCGGGTGACGTCTTCCCGCCACCGCGTGACCGCGAGATCACGCCAGCGACTGTATCCCGAGCCCGCCGTCGTCAGCATCACCGCGTATCGTCCGTTCGAGAGCAGCTGTGTGCGTGGCGGTGAGCCGTGCGGCGAGGTGAAGCGCCTCACGACCGGCGGCACGAACTCGCGCACGTCACCGACCGCCTGCACCTCGTCCGCGCGTGGCCGGGCGACCGCCACGTCACGCGGCGTCCGTTCCTGGAGGAGCAGCTCGGTGGCCTGGACGATGGGCTCGGCATGGAAGCGCGCGCGCATCGCGCCGTCGTGGACGACGTTGGCGATCGCGACGACCACCATGCCCTGGTGGTGCGCCATATAGGCGCGAACCACGGCGACCTGGGCCGACTCCGGAAGCCGGGCCGCGGTGTAATCGAGCGCATCGTAGAAGCCGTAGGCGCCGCTGGCGCCGGCGGCCGCCAGGCGCCGGAAGTTCTGCATCGCCGCGGTCGGATCGATCATCGCCGCCAGGCCTGTCGCGTAGGGCGCGATGACGACGTCCTCGCTGAGTCCGCGTCGCAGTCCGAGCCCCGGCACACCGAAGCTCGAATACTGGTAGGTCATTTCGAGATCGCGCGCGTTGTAGCCCGACTCCGACACACCCCACGGCACGCCGCGCTCGGCGCCATAGCTGATCTGCCGGCCCACGACGAACCGGGATGTCTGCTCGAGCAGGCTTCTCGCCGGCGTGCGCATCACGAGCGTCGGCATCAGGTATTCGAACATCGATCCCGACCAGGACACGAGCACCGAGTCCAGCTCCACCGGGGTGAGGGCCCGACCCAGCCGGAACCAGTGCGAGACGGGGACGTCGCCCTTGGCGATCGCGACGAAGCTCGCGAGACGCGCTTCCGACGCGAGCAGGTCGTACCGACCAGGGTCGAGACTGCCGTCCGTGACGCGGTACCCGATCGCCAGCAGCTTCCGCATTGGATCGAAGAGAAAGCCGAAATCCATGGCGCCGGCCATCGCCAGAGCGCCTCGGGCGAGGATCGTGAGACGACGAATGAGGGTCTCGGGCATGGCGAGGTCGCGCTGGTGACTTTCGACGGTGGCGCAGAGCGCCTCCGCCCAGATGAGGACGTCCGTTTGCGCGCTCGCGGGATCGTCCTCGACCAGCGCTCGCGCGATGTCCCACACCGTTTGCGCGCGTGCTTTCAGCGTCGCGAGCCGCGAGGCCCACTCCGCCGAGTCGGGCGGGGGCTCCCGGACGGTCGCCGTGACGGCGTCGATCGCCTCCTCCAAGCGCCCGCGGGTGGCCGGGTACGGGCGTGCATCGTCGGCCGCCGCGCCGGCCGCCAGGCGGACGAGCAGCGCGGTGTCCTCGATCCCGGCGAGCGCCGACCGATCGAGGGGCGGACGGTCGATCATCTCCTCGCAGGCATGCGCGAGCGCGATGAGATGGCCGGCGAGATTGCCGCTGTCGACCGACGAGACGTACTTCGGCTCGAGCGCGTAGCAGTGCTTGGTGTCGTACCAGTTGTAGAAGTGGCCGCGGAAACGCTCGAGGGCATTCATCGTCTCGAGCGTGGCCTCGAGACGCTCGAGGGCGTCGAGCGTGCCGATCCAGCCGAAATCGCGCGCGGCCACCGTGGACAGCAGATAGAGCCCGATGTTCGTGGGCGACGTGCGATGCGCGACCACCGGGCTCGGCGCTTCCTGGAAGTTGTCGGGCGGCAAGGCGTGGTCTTCGGGACCGACGAACGTCGTGAAGAAGCGCCACGTCCGGCGCGCGACCAGGCGGAGGGCTCGCGCATCCGCCGCCGAGAGCGGCTGGGTGGGCGCACTGCTCCGCGGCACGCTGATCCATCGCGCCACCGCCGGCGACACGGCCCACAGCATCAGAAAGGGCAGCGCGGCGGGCCAGGCCTCTGGTCGCCCCCACGCGACAGCAACCGCCGCGGCGGCGGCGAGCGCGACCCCGCCACCCATTCGACGGCAGAAGCCACCGAGATCGAGACGGAGACCGGCTTTCGCCTGCGCCGCGGTCACCCATTCCAGCAGCCTGCGATGCGTGACGTACACGCGGACGAGCGTCCGCGCGATCGCATCACTCATCAGCCAGGCCTGGTACGTCAGCATCGTGATCGTGAGCCCGATCTGCGAGCCGGCCAGGACGAGGTCTCTCCCGACCGCGCGGGTATGACTGCGCTTCGAGATGCCGCGCGCGCGGGGGACCAACCCGCCCAGCACCGGCACGAGCGAAGGCAGGGCGATGGTCGCGAGGATGAAAGCACTCCACATCGCGGGCGACGTGCCCGGGATCGTCCACGCGACGACGAGCGTCAGAACGGCGGCCGGCGCCGACACCGTGCGCCGAAGATTGTCCAGCATCTTCCAGCGCCCGATCACCGGGATGCGGCTTCCAAGAATCCACGGGAGCAGCTGCCAGTCGCCCCGCGCCCATCGGTGCTGGCGCGCCGCCGCGACCCCGTAGTGCGATGGAGCGCTCTCGAACAGCTCGACGTCGGTCACGAGACCGGCCCGCGCGAACACACCCTCGAAGAGATCGTGGCTCAGGAGCGCGTTGTCCGGCACCCGGCCCGCCAGCGCCGCCTCGAACGCGTCCACGTCGTAGATGCCCTTGCCGGTGTATGACCCTTCCCCCCACAGGTCCTGGTAGACGTCGGACACCGCCGAGGCGTACGGGTCGATGCCGGCGGGGCCGGACGAGAGGCGCTGGAAGAACGAGCCCTCGCGCCCGGGCAGCGGCGGTGTCACTCGGGGTTGCAGGACCGCGTATCCCTCGACGACGCGCCGTCTTTCGCGATCGAACCGCGGTCGATTGAGGGGATGCGCCATCGTGCCGACCAGCTGATCAACCGCCCCCCTGGGTAGCCGCGTGTCGGCGTCGAGAGTAATGACGTAGCGGACGCCGGACGGCGCGACGGCGCCCGTCGGCACGAAGCTGGTGTCCGTCGCCCCTCGCAGGAGGCGATTGAGCTCGTGGAGCTTGCCCCGCTTGCGCTCCCACCCCATCCACGCCTGCTCGCTCTCGTTCCAGAGCCGCCGGCGGTGGAAGAGAAGGAATCGCTCGCCTTGATCCGGCGCGGCCTCGTGGCGCCGGTTCAGACGGGCGATTCCCTCGCGCGCGGCCCCCAGCGCTTCCTCGTCGCCCGGCATGCTCTCGGTGGGCGCATCCAACCAGTCGGAGAGGATGGCAAAGCGAAGGTCGCCGTCCGGATTCGCCAGGTAATGCACTTCGAGCCGCTCGATCTGCTCCTTGACTTCCGCGCCGTCCGTCAACAGCATCGGCACGACGACCATGGTTCGCAGATGCGGTGGCACGCCGTCGCGCAGCTCGAGCCGCGGCAGCACGGCCGGCGTGACCAGCGCGGTGACGCTTCGATTCAGCAGAGCGATCGCCAGGTCCGAAGCCGGGACGACGGCCAGCAGGGCGAGCACGAGCAGGCTCATCGGTTCGACGCCGGATGCCCCGGCCGCGAGGAGGGGCAGCGTGAACATGAAGCCGCTGAGGACGGCGATCGTTCCCAGATATCCGGGCGTCGCCGCCGCCACGTAGGTGCGCAGCAGCCGGCGCATTCGCGGCGCGCGGTAGCCAAGCGGCAGCTCGAAGGCCTGGCGCCCGTGGCCGATGAGGTAGAAGCCGGGATCGGTCCGCCGGTCGTCGTCTGGCCCGTCCCCGCGATGCGTGTGAGCGATGGCCTCGCGCGCGACTTCCAGCTCGGGCCGGCCCGAACCCCGCGCGAGCTCTTCGACGGCGTGCCGGTAGGCGTCGCGGGTCGCGAAGTCCATCGCCGCGTAGTTCGGGCCCGCTCGCAGCACCTCGTCGACGAGGCTGACGGTCTCGAAGAACTCCGTCCAGTCCAGCGCGGACATCAGGCTCATGCTCATGATGACGTTGCGGACGGTCACGTTCATCGCGGCCTGCCGCTGGTGCTCGACACGGACGATGTCGTCGGATGTCGTCCCCTGCGCTTCCAGCCGCTGGTCGAGCCAGAGAAGCGCCGGAGTCACGGCGCGATCCTGTTCTCGTAGCCGCTGGACGAGCTGCACCGCGAAGGCCGTCACCAGCGCGCCGCCCTCGAATCGCGCGAGACCCTTCGCCGTCGGCGCGACGGCGACGTCGCCGACGCCGAGCAGCTCGTCCGCCAGGGCGTCGGCCTCCTGGCGCGCCGCGCGCCCGCGAACGATGCTCTCCGCCAGGCGCCGAAGATTCTCGACGAGCACGACGCGTAGCGTGATCGCCACCGCCCACAGCTCGCCCATGGTCAGCGGCTGCACGCGCTGGTAGGCGTGCACGAAGCGCCGAAGCGATTCGGGGTCGAGCCGGCTGTCGGTATGCGCGACGAACGCCCAGGCGATTCCGTAGACGCGTGGATAGCCGGCGAGCGGCCCCTCGGCCAGCTTGGGCAGCTCCCGATAAAACCCGGGCGGCAGGTCGTCGCGGATCTCGCGTAGCTGCTCGTCCACGACGTGGAAGTTGTCGACGAGCCATTCCGCCGCCGGGGTGATCGCGCGCTCCTCACGGATGGCGTTGGCGATCACGCGATACGACTCGCGGAGCACGCGACCGTTGTGTTCGACGCGCGACAACAATCGCCGCCCCCGGCCCGACTGCTTCACGACGCGCTGGGCGGCCGCCAGGCTCTCGGCGTGCTGCTCGAGGCGCTCGATGCTGAAGAGCTCGGCGCGTATCGGGTCTTCGAGAGACCGCCGGGCTACGGCCATACGGCCTCTCTGCGGGGGTTAGACGGAGACGGCTCCCTCTCCTGGTGCGGCCGCACCAGATACTGGTCGATCCCATCCTCGATCTCGCGCGGGAAGGGCGGCGCAGACCCCACCAGCTCCTGCTGGTAGGTGAGGAGCATGATCTCGCGGAAAATCGGCAACGCTGCGCGGCCCCCGGTCTCCTTGTCGCCCAGAGTACGGTTGTCATCGAAGCCGATCCGAACCCCCACCGTGATCCCCTGCGGTCCATAGGTGGACCCCACGAAGAGCGCATCACGAAAGTCGCTCGTCGTTCCGGTCTTCCCCATCACCGGGATCGGGAAGTCGCGGCCGTGGAGGGAATGCGCGGTGCCCTCCGGAATGCGGACCACCCCCCGCAATCCCTCCTGGATCAGACTCAGATAGCGGGAGCTGAATGCGCGGGTGCTTCGCGCCGCCTCGTAGAGCACCTCGCCGGAGGCGCTGCTCACGCGATCGATGATGTACGGCTCCGCCAGGATCCCCGAGGCCATCGCGCGATAGGCGCCCGCCAGCTCGAGCAGTCGCACCTCTGACGCCCCCAGCGCCGTGGTGATGTACGGCTGCAGCGGGCTGCGGATCCCCAGTTCCCGGGATGTCCCGATCACTCGCTGCAGGCCGATCTGACGGGTGATCCACACGGCCACGGCGTTGCGGGACTCGGCCAGCGCCTGACGCATCGGGATCGGCCCCTTGAACTCGTGGTCGTAGTTGGCGATCCACTTCACGGGACGATCAGCCCCCATGCGCACCGCGATGGGTTCGTCGGGCACCGTGGTGTCGAGCTTCAGCCCCTCGCGGAACGCGGCCATGTACACCAGCGGCTTCCACGCCGAGCCCGCCTGCCGCAGAGAGCCCGTCACGCGGTTGAAGTCGGAGTATCGCGCATAGCGATTCCTGTAAAAGTGCCGCCCGCCCGCCTCGGCCAGGATCGCCGCGTCCGCATTGCGGAGCACGACCACCGAACCCTGGATCAGCCCCTTCGCCTCAGGGTGTCGCCTCTCGTAGAGGGCGAGGCCGGTCTCCAGCGCTTCGTTCACGATGGTCTGCATCCGCTCGTCCACCGTGGCGTGGACCGAGATCCGCCCCTGAAAGAGATCCTCGACGCCGAAGCGGCCCGCGCCGTGCTGCCTGAGCTCGTCGAAGACGGTATCGATCGCGGCGGGGGCCTGTGTCTTGACCGGGCTGTTCGTCGCCTTTGCCACGAGGACCGGCTCGGCCTGGGAGCGCTTCGCGAGGTCTTCGGAGATGTAACCGTTGCGCGCCATCAAGGCCAGGATCTCGTTGCGGCGGCGCAGAGGCCGCGGGTCGCCGGGCAGCGGGAGATAGTCCCGCGGCGCCTTGGTGATCCCGGCCAGCAACGCGGCCTTCCCGGCGTCCTCCGTCGTGTAACTCGACAAAGGCTTGCCGAAGTAATACTCGGAGCCCGCCGCGAAGCCGTAACGGCCGTTGCCCAGATAGTTGAAACTGGCGGAGCGAGCGAAGATCTCGCGTTTCGCCCGCTCTCGCGATCCGAACCGTCGGTTCATCTCCTCCTCGAGCCAGAGCGCCAGCCGCACCTCCTCCAGCTTCCGGAAGAGTTTGTTCGCGGTCGGGACTCCCACGACCACGGCGAAGAGCCGCGAGGTCAGGTTGTCGCGGAAGAGGGTTGCGTCGTTCTCACGGCTCCACCGCTCCCGCAGGAAGTAACCGCGGACGAGCTGCTGGGTGAGCGTCGAGCCACCCTGGGGGAGATGCAGCCGGAATCCGTCACCGTTCCACCACGCACCCACGGAGCTCATCGCCGTCTTGTAGAGCACCCGCGGCAGCGCCCGGTAGTCCACCCCGGAGTGGGAGAAGAAATTCTTGTCCTCGGCCGCCAGGATCGCGTGGCGGAGGACGGGCGGCACCTCCTCGTAGGAGACGACCTGGCGGTACTCCCGTGCGAGCTCGACCAGCACCGCACCCCGTGCGTCGTAGACCTTGCCGATCGTCGAGAGCTCGAAGCGGATGAACGGCTCGAGGTCCGGGACGCCGCTCCGGTCGAAGTAGATGTGATGGGCGAGGCCCCACGTCGCGAGTCCGAGCAGTAGCAGCGCCGTGAGTGGCACCGCGAGCCACACGACACGGCGCCGGCATGCGGACCACAAGCGGAGGGTAACGAGGGCAACGGCGGAAGCTTCAGTTACTCGCCAGACGGTCTCCGCGAGCACCACCCGCCGGCTCCCCAGCGCCTTCCCGAGCTTCGCCGACAGCATTCCTCGCTCCTCGTCTGTGAGCGGTACGGTGACGCGAACGTGTGCACGCACGCGCCCGAGATCCTCGTCCAGAAGCGGCCGCGAGGGGACCGCTGCGCAGGCTCCTTCGCCAGCGTCCGCTTCGCCGCTGCCGGAACTCACGGCCGGGCGAAGAAGTCGCGCAGGTCCACCACGCTCTCGAATGTCACCGCAGCGGCGCCGAGCTCGCGGCCGATGAGCTCGGTCTCGTCGCGTTCCTTTACGGGCGCAAAGAGCGCCTTCGCGTACGGCGCGGCCGCTCGCCGTCGCTCACCGCTGCGCGGCTAGAACTCCCCCCCACCGTGCCCCATGGAGGGGTCGGCCTTCCCGGCTTCGGGGCCGTCAGTGATGATCGCCTCGGTCGTGAGCAGCAACGACGCGATCGACGCGGCATTCTGCAGCGCGACCCGCTCGACCTTGGTGGGGTCGATGATCCCCGCCAGCATCATGTCGACATACTCGTTGGTCTCGGCGTCGAAGCCGCGCGTGAGCGGAACCGAGGCCCTGACCTTCTCGACGACCACGGAGCCCTCGAGCCCGGCGTTCTCGACGATCTGCCGAATCGGCTCCTCGAGGGCGCGCCGCACGATGCTGACACCGGTGCCCTCATCACCCGAGAGCTTGAGGCTGTCGAGCGCGTCCGACGCACGGAGCAGCGCGACGCCGCCCCCCGGCACGATCCCCTCCTCGACCGCCGCCCGCGTGGCGTTGAGCGCGTCCTCGACCCGCGCCTTCTTCTCCTTCATCTCGGTCTCGGTGGCCGCTCCTACTTTGATGACGGCGACGCCGCCCGCGAGCTTCGCGAGCCGCTCCTGGAGCTTCTCTTTGTCGTAGTCCGAGGTCGTCTCCTCGATCTGCGCCCGGATCTGCTTGATCCGGCCCTGGATCTCCTTGGTCTTACCCGCGCCCTCGATGATCGTGGTGTTGTCCTTGTCCACGACCACCTTCTTGGCGCGGCCGAGGTCGTCGAGCTTGAGGTTCTCGAGCTTGATCCCGAGATCTTCCGTGATCGCCTTGCCGCCGGTCACGGTCGCGATGTCCTCGAGCATGGCCTTGCGACGATCGCCGAAGCCGGGCGCCTTGACGGCGCAGCACGCAAGCGTCCCGCGCAGCTTGTTCACC
>Ga0137394_10000073_pt1 | contig 67749 bp, 101 predicted proteins | sample czobulk116metaG_FD_108278 | JGI IMG/M metagenome (GOLD analysis project Ga0137394, IMG submission 108278) | Vadose zone soil microbial communities from Angelo Coast Range Reserve, California, USA - czobulk1.16 metaG | ecosystem: Environmental > Terrestrial > Soil > Vadose zone | place: USA...
TCATGCGTGGTTCGCATGAGCACAATCTCCGACCTACCCACCTCACCTACCAATATAGTCCAATCGAAAGAAGCGCAAAATGATTCTCAAGCGCCTTGTCCCCGAAGGCAATGAGAGCCATTCAATAGGAGGCGGCAATACTGCCACGTTGATCAGAGACAGGTGTCTTCATGTCGCAGCAGCGGCCAGCTGAGGGTTTACGCAAGCCTTTTCAAAACCTCCGGGTTTGTTGAAACGCCACGGAGCGAGCCGGAACGGTATACAACGAATGCTTCATAGCATTTACCAGCCAGTGCATCGCGCATCGTTCGGGAAATTTCGACATCCCTATCGTACGGAGGAGACCATACCAAGACATCTTTATAATTGGGACAAGGGCCCATATTGATGTAGGATACACCAATGTTGTCCGAATGACCCTGGAAAAGGGAACAGCTTCGTCGAAGCAACCAAACCTAATCGAATTCCTAAACCACCAACCTCATTCCTCTAAGTTCTGTCCGGCAGATGGGATTGTGGCATGCGGGGGTCGCACTCAGAAATACCCGAGGCATCGAAGTTTCAATGAGGATGCATCCCAACCAATAGGCTTGCTCACGAGAACAAGCCAAGCTGACCCGGACAACATGACATCGCAATGAGGCTACCGTCGGGGCTCCGACCCTGTCTGTGCTTGTACCTTGGCCTCTCGCCAACCCTTGTCTAGGCGATCAAGCACGCCTTGCACAGCACGCACCGCACTCTTGCGTTCCCGGCGGGCTTCGGGCCATGCGCTATCGATGTTTATCGCATCGAGGCGGAGGAGTGCCTGAAGTAAGAGCTCTCCGAGACGTGTGTGCTCGACATCGACAGTAGGAGTGCGAAGAAACGCGTCGACACTGGGCTCGAGGGTACCACGGACATTGGCCAGCTCTGACTGAATGACCTCGATAGTGGATGCTTCGGACCTTGGGGGCTTCGGCGCCGCTGCTGCCGCGGGACTTGGCGAAGCCGTGGGTGTCGAGTCGAGAAGAAGGAGTGTACCACCTGATCGTATGTTGTATACTGACACTGTTGGGATAAGGTTAAGCACATCGGGAAACGACGGGGTAAGGGTAGGGGCATTGGTTCAGAATCTAGTGTGGATGTATAGGTCGGCTATGACGCAATATCAGATGGAGAGGTTGATGAATGGGGAAGCATAGCGGAATCAGGAGTGGAGGGAGGGGAAAGACGGAAAGTGAGGTATCATTGGTGGAAATGACTTACGAGGCGCATCGTCGTCTTTCATAACGGCGCCGGCATAGATGAGCTTGAAAGCATCAGGGGGGAGACGTGTGTGGTCGGAAAGAGTCTGCCGGAGAGCGGAGAGTTTGGTATCGAGTGGGGGAAGGGGGATCTGGAGGCTGGGCAGCGCGAATCAGGGGAATGTGCGGCGCACGGCAAAGGCGAGGCATCTCAGGGGAAGACGAACCGTTCACGTCCCCACTTCACAGTCACCGACATGCTTTTGTTTTCGGGGCCAAAAAGGCCGCGGAAGCGCGAGTAGGCGAGAGAGAGTATGATGAACGCTAGGAGGGTATAGTACAGCTGAGAGGACGAACCGCCGAGGCTCATGAACGTGAACGACGAGACAAAGGCCACGGGCCACGGCCACAGCCTTAAAGTGAGCGGTCCCAGGGGTCCCCTCTGGCTGCTCATAATAGGTCCAGTGAAGTCATCCCGTCGCTTTACCCTCTCAGCTCTCCCCAACCATGTCCGATTCACTCCCTGCTCCTCCTAGACCTTCCGTTTTCCCCACTCCTTCCCGCAATCCACCCGGCCCGCCCTCATCCCATTCTGTAGCCACTCTCCTCGCCTCTAGAGGAAACGGCGCAACTCCAATACCCGCAAGCCTTCAGGAGAAAATGGCGGCCGTATGCACCCTTCCTATTTCAGTCCGTTCCTGTCTCAACACAGGTTTTCTTCCAGATGGTAAAGCGCGTGCCACAAGCATCGGATGTCGACGCAGCAACTGCCGCATTTAAACGCATCAGCCTCGGCGCACCTCCCACACAGCTGCGGACACCCTCGGGTGGCGCGCCGCACCGCCATGGCCCGGTCTTCCCTTCCGGAATGGCTGCCCGCCGTAATAAGCCACTATTCAAACTGAGTGACATCACCGGTGAGGCAGCAGGCGCCGGTCCGGTCGAAGTCGTCCCGGATGATGCAGCGTGGCTTTCTCATCGTTCCGCGGCTGCGACAGATACCCCTTTTGCTAACTTCGGCAAGATCGTGTACGCTCGCCCAAGTCCTAGTTTGCCTACATTCCACTCACCCCTCGGTAGTGACCCGTCGGGTGCGCTCAATTTCAGCGGCAAAGCAATCGTACACTCCTCAGGGGTCGACTTCTCCAATGGACCCTCCTTCGCCATCAACATGGATCAACTTCAGCTCGGTGAAGAGCTTGGTAGCGGTGCCTACGGTACTGTCAAGCGAGTGCTCCATAGACCCACCAACGTAGCAATGGCGATGAAGGTAGGACTCTTCTCAATCCCTGGCGCCACTGTACAGCTGACTTGGCTAATTTTTTCTTTCAGGAAATTCGTTTGGAACTTGACAATACCAAGCTAAATGCAATCATTATGGAACTTGACATTCTACACCGCGCCGTCCATCCATTAATAGTCGAATTTTACGGCGCGTTCTTCATAGAATCTTGTGTCTACTATTGCATGGAGTACATGGATGCCGGTAGTCTGGATAAACTCTATGGGGGCGGCGTGCCTGAGCCAGTCTTGAGCCGCATTGTCTCTTCCATGGTCAAAGGGCTTAAATTCCTCAAAGATGAATTGCAGATCATTCACCGAGGTATGTGCGACGCTTATCTGTCGGCACGGTTCCTTGATGAAGCCATTTCTTTACTTTAGACGTTAAGCCCACGAATGTTCTCCTTAACAGAAGAGGCGATGTCAAACTTTGCGATTTTGGCGTTTCTGGTCAGCTCGAGAAGTCACTTGCCAAAACGAATATCGGATGCCAGAGCTACATGGCACCTGAGCGCATCAAGGGCGAATCTCAAAACGCGCTTGGTACCTATACCGTCTCATCTGACGTGTGGTCTGTCGGGTTGGCGACACTCGAGATTGCCATTGGGAAGTACCCATATCCACCTGAAACCTACTCGAACGTCTTTGCCCAACTTACTGCAATCGTCCATGGCGATCCACCGGAACTGCCTGACACTTACTCCGAGAATGCGCGAGATTGGGTGAACAAGTGCCTTGTAAAGCAGCCGGAAGATCGCGCAACATACGCTCAGCTACTGGTGTGTCATACTGCCCACCTTTATGTCGCTTTATTCAGTTTAATTGATATACGATAACGCGATGTAGAGCCACCCATTCCTACAAGAAGACGCCCGGCGCGTTGTAGACATGCGCGAATGGGTGGCACGTGCTTTGCAATGGAGGGAAGAGAAAAAGCAGCGAAGGCGGATGCGCCATCAGGAACCAGAACAGTTGCACCCAACAGACACGATACGACCATCCTAACTTTACTGAGCAACCGACCTTCCGAACGTTCGGCGACCATCTTATTCTGGCACAAGCCGGAGGCGTCCTCCGACGCTCGCCAACTTACGCCAGCCTCTATTACAACATCCCTTGCTCGGTGTATCTTACCGGACACGCCAACTCGCCGCATACACGCTTCTGGCCAAGCACGGCACTGCTAATTCCGCACTCTCGTCTGACTCGAACGACACACGTTTCCGAGTCTTGGCCCTAGAAGTACTTGACAGTTGCCACAGACAATTACAGAGGTGGTCGGGAAGAAGGTTTGGTCGGGCCCCGGCAAGGTATCGTCCGGCGTGCAGGCTCACTCTGGAATATCTGTACGGGTCCTATGTTATTAGAATAGATCAGCAGGTGTCTATGTACGCGTTATTTACGATTGTTTGTGTAAGGGTGCGGATGACCGGGCCGAGCGTGTGAGGGAATGATCATAGATTGATGGACGCCAAGATACTCTAATCTGAGGTGACTCGTGCTAACAGAAACATCTTCCTATTCATCGCCATGTTCCCGCCACACGACAGTGAGTTACCCGTCTGTTCTCCTGCCCATCATCAAATCGGATCGATCATGTAATCCCGTTATAGTTTCATCAACTTTTGACTTCCCAGAGGAAGAGGAGAAAGTATTGAAATTTTGGCGTGAGATTGACGCGTTCCAAACGAGCCTCAAGCTCTCAGAAGCACGTCCCGTATTTTCTTTCTACGACGGGCCTCCATTTGCCACCGGGCTACCGCACTACGGTCATCTCCTAGCCGGAACCATCAAGGTACGCAGCCTCTCGCTTCCCCAATCAATTCACGCTCTCGCCCGCCCTCCGGAGGTTTTCGTTTTGCTCATTCGGAATATGCGGCTGGGGGGATGCGGACGTTAAACCGGTCAGGACATCGTCACGCGGCACGCGCACGTCTCTGGCTTCCACGTGCCGCGTCGTTTCGGCTGGGACACGCACGGCGTGCCCGTCGAGCATGAGATCGACAAGAAGCTCGGCATCACGTCGCGCGCGGACGTGCTGGCGATGGGGATAGACAAGTACAACGCCGAGTGCCGCGCGATCGTCATGCGCTACTCGTCCGAGTGGCGCTCCACCGTCGAGCGCATGGGTCGCTGGATCGACTTTGACAATGACTACAAGACGCTCAACCTCAGCTTCATGGAGAGCGTCTGGTGGGCGTTCAATCAGCTGTTCGATAAGGACCTCGTCTATCGCGGTCTCAAGGTCATGCCTTACTCCACCGGATTGCTCACGCCGCTATCCAACTTTGAAGCTGGGCAGAATTACAAGGAGGTTAATGACCCCGCCGGTGGGTACTTGCTCCCCGTCCTCTGATGACGCGCGCTTTCCTTGTCACCTACGCTGATCCTCATGCATCTCTCCCTCAGTGACTGTTGCGTTCCCGCTTGTGGACGATCCAAAGACGTCTCTTCTGGCGTGGACTACAACGCCATGGACGCTTCCCTCTAATCTTGCGCTCTGCGTGCACCCTGACTTTAATTATGTCAAAATATACGACGAGGAGCGCGGCGAGAATTACATCCTATTGGAATCTCGCTTGGTAGTCTTATACAAGGACCCGAAAAAGGCCAAGATCAAGAAGGTCGGTCTATTCAGTGGCGAGGACATGAGAGGTTGGAGGTACACTCCAATGTTCGAGTATTTTACGGAGAAGGTGTGTAGCGCATCTCGTTCCAGGCCAAGAAGCACGTCCTTATTGGATGGCCCTTGTACAGTATGAGGACAGAGCCTTCCGCGTACTTGTGGACACTTATGTGACGGATAAGGACGGCACCGGTATTGTCCATCAAGCACCCGGCTTTGGTGAAGACGATCACCGTATTGCACTTGCCTATGACGTCATCGGCGAGGACGAGATGCCACCGTGCCCCATTGACGATGCTGGCAGATTCACAAGTGAAGTGTCAGATTTTGCTGGACAGTACGTGAAGGTCAGCCTGTTGTACGACATTGCCGATGATGTGCATGGGCTTATACAATTGGCACTCATCACCAGGACGCTGACAAGGAAATCATGAAAGTGCTCAAAGCGAAGGGCCGGCTCGTGAAACAGGACCAGGAAAAGCATCAATATCCATTCTGTTGGAGGTTGGGATGATTCCTCGTATAATAATGATTTCGTGTCCTGACTGTCATACTCACAGATCGAATACTCCTATCATCTACCGCGCCTTTCCGGTGTGGAATGTGCGAGTGTCACATCTCGTTGATGACCTTGTGAAGAACAACAGCGAGACACGATGGTTCGTGACTGTACTTATTCACAAATGCCTCAACCGTCCTAAACTCACCCTCCCCTTCTTCTCCATTCGCAGGGTGCCACAGAATGTTGGTGAGAATCGATTCGGAAACTGGCTTGCGAACGCACGCGACTGGTCTATCTCTCGGAACCGTTATTGGGGCACCCCGATCCCGCTGTGGGTCTCGGACGACCTTGAAGAAGTACGGCCCTTACGCTCCAATAATGAGAATGGGAGTTCACGTCATGTATAGATTATCGCCATTGGCTCCGTCAGTGAACTCGAGGAATTATCGGGTGTACGCGGAATCACGGACTTGCACTCAGACAAGATCGATCACATCACCATCCCCTCAAAACAAGGCAAAGGTGTCTTGAAGAGGATCCCGGAGGTCTTTGACTGTTGGTTCGAGTCTGGAAGGTGAGTAATATTCGTCGAAATCGCGTACTAGATTGGTATCTGATTCTTTGTTCGCATAGTATGCCTTACGCTCAGATTCATTACCCGTTCGAAAACAAGGAACTCTTCGAAAGTACCTTCCCGGCCAACTTCATCTCTGAGGGTATCGACCAGACCAGGGGTTGGTTTTACACCCTGCTAGTCCTGTCTACGCATCTGTTCGGTAGAGCTCCGTGGCAAAATCTCATCGTTACTGGTCTTGTTCTGGCAGCGTGAGCTTTTTTCCAAACTCTTTGCGATTCCTGTTTCTCAGGGTGTTTAGTGATGGCAAGAAGATGAGCAAGAGCCTAAAGAATTATCCCGATCCCACCTTGATCCTTGATCGGTATGGAGCCGATGCCACAAGGTTTGTTCTTTGCCTCCGCTTGTTTGGTCCATATGTCTAAGACGACATTGGGATCGGCAGAATGTTCCTAGTCAACTCACCTATAGTCCGCGGCGACAATCTTCGCTTTCGAGAAGAGGGCGTGCGAGAGGTCATCTCGCGCGTGCTTCTTCCCTGGCTCAATTCTTTCCGGTTCTTCCTCGGCCAAGTCGCGCTCCTCAAGAAGGCGACTGGGCATGACTTCCGATATGACGCCCATGCACCCGTGTCGAGCAATGTCATGGATCGCTGGATCTTGGCTCGGTGTCAATCGCTCATCAAACTTGTCAAGGAGGAGATGGCGGCGTATCGCCTATACACCATCATACCGCGATTACTTGACCTGATTGACGAACTCACGAACTGGTACATCCGTTTCAATCGTCGACGACTCAAAGGGGAAGATGGTCTTGAGGACACTGTAGTGGCACTAAATACCCTTTTTGAGACCCTGTTCACGCTCTGTCGAACGATGGTGAGCGAACATTTTGATTCCCCTGTTTCTGTCCTTCTCACACCCGAACAAGTCATCCTATACTCCTTTCCTCACGGAAAATATCTACCAGTCATTGCGGACATACATACCCGAGGACCCAAGCGCCGGTGACACACGATCAGTACATTTCTTGCTCTTCCCAGACATCAAGGAGGAATACTTCGACCCCACTATCGAACGTCAGGTGAAACGGATGCAGACTGTCATCGAACTAACACGAAATATCCGGGAGCGCAACAATTTAAGTCTCAAGGTACTGTAATTCAGGCTCGAGGTAGAGAACGGTTTCCTAATCATTCACCCCAGACACCATTGAAGGAATTACTCGTGTTCCACCCTCAGAAGGAGTACCTAGAAGACGTTCGATCTCTACAAAGATACATTCAGTCTGAACTGAACGTACGTGACATCATCGTCACTTCGGAGGAAACAACTGCGGGAGTGCGGTACCGCGCCGTCGCCGATTGGGCAGTCCTAGGACGGAAACTACGCAGCAACTTGGGCAAAGTCAAAAGCGCGCTTCCGGCCCTTTCGAGCGATGAGGTCAGATCGTACACGCAGACAGGTCGCGTGACAGTTGCGGGTATCGAGCTGGTCGAAGGCGATCTTGTCGTGCAGCGGTACATCGAGCTACCTGAAGGTGAAGGCTCTTACGCGACACACACGGACAACGATGTCGTCATGCGCCTCGACATCCAGGTTCATCCGGAGCTCGCACGCGAGTGGCTGGCGCGCGAGCTTATCAGTCGCGTGCAGAAACTCCGTAAAAAGGCAGGACTGCAGGCTACGGACGACGTCGAGGTGTACTACAAATTCGAGGAGGGCGTCGGGGCAGAGCTTCGCGATGTGATGCGAGAACACGCGGAGGTCATCGAGCGGACTGTGCGTAGCGTCCCTGCGGATGCGAGCGAGCGCAGAGCAGGTGCGAACGTCATCATCGAGGAGGAACAGGAGGTTTCAGAGACCAAATTCTTGCTGTCGCTGGTGCGGCCTTGAAGAACCTGTTACAGTACCGTTTTCAATAGACACAGAAGGGAAGAAAGAAAGACCTGTAATTACACTGTAACTAGAGTACAGATATATCAAACGTGCACACGAGACGAGCAGCCATCAATTAATCATTTTTTGGTTGAACCGAATCCACTGAAGCCCATCATGTTCATCATGTCGCCCTGGTCGCCGTCGACTTGCATCGCAGCTGCGCCCTGCGCAAGCTCAAGACGCGCCCGTTCTCGCTCTGCCTTCTTCGTGGCTTTCTTCTCTGCGCGCGCGGCCAGCTCCTTGTCGCGGATCACGGCGAGGCGCTTATCAAAGTCGAACGCCTTGGCTTGAGACGCCTCCTTGGTCTGCGCGCGCAAGGACGCGATTTTGGCGCGGACTTGCTCCACGGTGGATCGCTCTATTCGCGTCGTCTGTCCGAGCGCGCGTAGATCTGTCCGTCGATTTGAGATGTTTCGTCCATCCATTGTTGATGTCAGTCATGTCATATTATCTGAAGAGAAAACGGGGCAAAGGGAGGATAGGGAAGGGGGAGTTGAGACGAAGGGAAGGGTCACTGACGCGCTCGCCCGTTTATGTGGTCCAGGTAGCCGACGCTGTCCTTGTACGTCCTGTTGCAGACTTCACAGTGGAATCCTGGCTGGCCGGGGCCTCTGCCTCCGGGGTTCTGGACGACCATGGTCTTGCCCAGGTTCTTTTCAAGTTCGAGGTCGTGCTCTCGTCGTTTCATGAGCTCGGTGGGCTTCGGGAGGTCCTTCCTTTTCCCCTTCAGAGGTTTCTTGCCTGTCGGACGATAGATCCCAAGTAATCAATACTTTTGCACATAGTGGCAGATAGAGATAGAGATAGATGCGGTCGTGCCTTGCTTGATGCGCTCCTCATTTTCTTGCATGCGGAGCTTCTCCTCCTCGTCCTTTTGCCGCGCTCTTTCGGCGTATTCTTCCTTGTCCCATTTCCGTCGAAAGTCGGTATCAGAGGCTCTGGTGCCATATGCGCCTTGTTTGCCGTCGGCCATGAGTGGCAAGTGCGAGCGTGTCGCGGGTGGTCCCGCTTATTACAGTGGTTACCAACTCAGGTCACAACCCGTCATCCATCTCATGTCCCAACAGCCTCGAACATGGACGATGGATTGGACGACTCGTCTTTTGTTATCACCTTTCCCCTCCCCTTCCGCGTCCTCTTCCTCGCGGGCGCAGGCATCCTCGGCTGGGGGGCGAACCTGCACGGCCTCCGCCTCTTGGGCGTAGACGCTGCCAGCGCCCTCGACCTGCGCGCACACGAGCGTGGATCCGCCTCTCCCCTCCCTCTCTCCGTGGACGGTCGACACGCACGCGGCGCACTCGATGCACCCGCGGACGCCGCCGCCGCCTCCTCCCTCTGTTCACCCCTTTATCGTCTCGCTCTCTGGTACGGCGTGTGGTGTACCGCCGCGTGGGTGATGTACCGCTCCGTCACGTACGGCGATGCCGTCCTCGTCGACTCGTTCAAGTTTATACCGTCCGTGTGCGCGCTTGTTGTCCTTATATGCATGATTTCCCCATTCGACTTCATGCAAAGGCCAGAGCGCGACGCGTTCATCCTGTGCGTCTTTGTCCGCAGCCGGACGTTTTTTAAAAAAAAGTTTTTCCGTGGCGCCCTCTTACCTGGAACTTCTAGGAGCATCAAAAGATGCATATCGTCACCCATGAACCACCGAGTACATTTCTCGGACGTAGTTTTTGCCGACATCTTCACATCATACGCCAAAGTACTGGGGGACGTCTGGCTGTCGTCCTGCATGCTATTTCCTGGGGGTAGTCTCCTAGCTCCTCCGAAACAACATGGTTGGTATCGATGGATACTGCCAACATTGATGAGGTAACATAATTTCATTTTCCATCTCACCTCAGTTGGCTTACGCCCCTCAATTTAACCCAGTTTTCCGTACCTTGTGCGCTTTCGACAATGCATAGTCGAATATACGGCCCCCTCAAACGATAGCCGTCGCCCACTCTGGAACGCTCTGAAATACGCGAGCTCGTTCCCTGTGATTTACTTGTCCGCGGCGCAGCGGCTCGTCGTGTCCGACATTATGGCCAAAGATGGCGGGTGGGCCAAGGAAGGAGCGTGGAACAGTGAGCACATGCTTTTCCGTCTTTGGTACGTCGTCGCTCTTCTATCCTCGTACACCGCTTCCTCACGCTGGTTGGTCGAATTTCAGGCTTCTTTCCGCCCTCATCAACTCCTTGTATTCGTTCTGGTGGGACGTGACGAACGACTGGGGCTTTGACCTCTTGCAATTTAAGCCCAAATCCAAACGCGCTCGCCGCCATGCTTCTTTGCCTCACGCACTGGTTCTCACCGCGATGCAGGAGCACGACGCATCTACCACCGGCACTTCCCCGCATGCCCCCTCCCCGCCTCCTCCTGTATCGCCGCCCCCACATTTAGCGGGCGTGCACGTGCATCCGTACGGTCTTCGTCCCCATCTGCTATACCCGCTTCCATTATACCCACTTGCCATATTTATCAACTTGGTCCTCCGCCTCACGTGGAGCATCAAGCTATCGAGCCACCTGCACGCGAAAGCGCAGGGAGAAGGCTCGTTCTTCATCTTCTGGGTCGAAGTCGCCGAGCTCGTGCGAAGATGGGTGTGGGTGTTCATCCGCGTCGAGTGGGAAATCGTCAGACGCGCTCACGACAGTGGGAAGCGTGCGGAGGTGTCTCGAGAGGGTGGTGTGGACAGCCATTCTGAGAGCTTTGAGCTGGTAGATACCAGTGTTGATGAACCCTTGCTCAAGGATCGACATAGATGACGTAGCAGAACCCTTATAGCCCACTCCCACGGGCGTTTGTTTCACGGGCACATCCGCTCCTCAGGCAAGACATTCTGTTCATGTATCACTTCTTTGTAACTAGAGTATGTCGGATAACTATATATTGCTATTGCATCCAGTCTCTTGTGGTATCAAGAGAAAAATTGCGTGAAAATGATTCCGCCTTTCCAGCCCTAGTAGCCAGCAGCAATCGTCCGCTGCTGCAACCCGGCAGCCAGGACACCCTCCATGGGCGGCCCCGATTTGACGCTCTCCCTGACGCCGAGGCCTCTACTCTCCAATCCTTCCAAGACGCCCTTCCACACGGCCTCGTCTACCGTCGGCCCACACACGCCCGTCGCGCGTACGGCACCATCCAGCACGCGCCCCGCCGCAAACGCGACAGGCAGACCGACCGTGCGTGCCATAGCGGACACCCGCGCGTCGCCATACGCAGTAAGCGTCGACGTGTGCACCTGTTCCGTGCCGCTGTGCCGGTCGCGCGCTACGATCTCGTGGTGCAAGAGGACGAGATCGCGCTCGTGCGGCGCGTACCGGAGTGCGTGAGCGAGGTGTTGCACGAGGGCGTCCGCCGGTGCGATGGGCCGACCTGGAACGGGCTGTTTAGACACCGTGGAGGTTAGCGAGGATGCGGAGGGGACGAGATGGAGCCAGGAGAGCGCTTCGAGGAGAGCTGGGATGCGAGAAGCCGGGAGGACGGCGGCGAGGGCGGATTTGAAAGATGGGAGGTCGTCCGCGGGGAGGGAGAGGCCGAATTTCTGCTCTAGGGCGAGACGGGCGAGGGAGGACCAGCGGTCGAGGACGATGGGCTTGGAGGGCTCTAGGAGGCCTATGGCGCCAAAAGAGTGCATCAGAGGTCCAAAGCCAGGATATCTGCATTCATTGTGAACACGCGAGTTTTTGCGGCAGGGAGGTGGGAACATATTTTACCTGAGCGTCCCTCGCAACATGGTGCGGAGTTCCTCGTTCTTCAAAGAGTACGTCTCCGCATAGGGCATGCTATTCCTGTTTGCAAGGCCTTCGAGCCTTAAGACATTCGAAAGGGGCACATCGGGGAAGTTCTGAAGAAGTAATCTCTCTCCCGGAATTTCCCAGTCCTAAAAGCAATGAGCGTGTGCAATCCGTTTTTGTTCGTCAAAAGTCTGAGTCGAATGGATGACGATCGTACCTGCCCAGCGAGGCGGAAGCTTGCACTTTCGCTTGCCGCTCGTAGGACGCCACGGGGGCTCCAGCTGAACTTGTAGCCGAAGGGAACACCCCCTGCGACTTCCGGGGCGGGGAGGCCGCCGCAGAAAGACGTGAAGCTCACGACTTGCTTGTTCTCGGAGCGTACGCGGACCAACAACGAATGAGCAGAGCAGTGGTCGATGCCGGGATCAAGACCGATTTCATTCAAAAGGAGAACGCCTGCTGAAAGCGCACTTCGTCGAGGATTAGTCCGTGAGTGATCTAGGAGGTCATGGGGGGTCAAACCGTGAATGAACCGATCGCATGGCTGGCGATATGTACGAAGCCGTCACCATGTGTTTCTTGTGTTTGATGCATAGTTCTGCCACAGCTGGGTGCAGTGGGGCTGGGAGCAGACTGTAACAAGTTGTGAGAATTGCCGATGAGCGGAAGAAGTTGAGATTTACCTGATGACGAGGTCAGATTCATTTACCAGCTGGCTAACTCGAGTCTGATCGTCCATGCTAACGAAAAAGGCGCTCGCATTAGGATGAGTGACAACCAGGCTCTCTGCTTCCTGAAGGGAATTGCTGGCTAGAGCGCTATGTTTATCGCCCTGGCGCCACCAAGGAAAAGCCAACACGGAACTTACCAACGATTACTTCGACATCCGGCCTTGCTGCTAGTTCATCCACAGCAGGTCCGGCAACCATACCGCTGCCCAAGACCAGGACACGCTTCTTCCTCTCGACGACGCGTCTATTCTCGGACCTGGTGTCAGAAGCAGTTTGCTTGCCCTCAGACCGCGATCCTTGAGAGGTTCGCCATGCTTCGACTTTCTCCGCCAACCATTCGTGTCCTTGTTGAAGCCGTCCTTCGCCAGCGATGGTTGCCCTCTTCACGGAGTCGCTAGCTTCCGCATCTTCCCCCTTGATGCCTTTATAGTCGTTTACTACGGACCGCACGTACCGTAAGAGCTTTTCCGAGAAGTGGACGCTCGCATCTCGCGGAAGACTCGCAGGAAGGATATCCACAGCGACTACAGTGACACCATTCACATCGTACGAGGGCGAATCTATAGTCGTCGCGCGAGAGACGAACTCGAGACCACCCGCAATATCGCATGATATGTCTCCCACAGCAGCAACCCGCTTGGCTAGAGCCAACTGTGACGCCGTGAGGAGTCGAGGGAAACCAATGTTCCAACCGACTCCATTAAGAAGCAGAGTAAGGTATGGTGCGATCTAGTCGGTGAGGAGGATGAGCCACGTAATAAGTAACGGGGTCGTAGTAATCAAATACCTTATTGTGGAATGACGAACGGTATTTCTGGGGATTTGCGAAGTAGTCCGAGCGATCGTAAGACGCCCCATCAACGCGATATAAATAAGAGCTAGGGAGGGCGTGGACGAGGTATATCTTTCGCAGGTCAGTAGCTGTATAAAGTTGTCAGATGAGATGTGCGTGGGCAAGGCGGAAGAAACATAACCTGGATCGCTGACAAGCCCGGGCAGGTCATCTACGCTGACGTTGATAATCGGGAGCTCTGACAATATGGAGAGGATGCCCTTCGCGACATTTCCATTGCTTTAAGAATGCATAGTGAGAAACAGGTGGCCGTAGAGCGCTGGATCGCGTACCCTGTGACGCCAAATATAAATGGCCCTAGGCTCTTAGGAGTACCATACTCAGCAATCTGAGCCCCAATATATTTAAGCTGAGCACGATGGGCGTCAAGATGCGGTGAGGTGTGTGGGCGAGGAGCGTACTATGGGAACAGTCCCACGTCAGCTCCGAGGTACAAGAGCCCTAAACGGGTACTTACGAGAAATGGGGAGGCGACCCCATCTTCCAGGTGTTTAAGCGCCATGGCAGAGAGAGCCTCAAGGGTCCCAGCAACTGAAGGCTCACGCATAAATCGCAGGTCGCATAAGGACATAGAGTCACGCACCTCCAGCATGCCACCCAAATGCGACGGTCCTCTTGCCGTCTGGCCCAGTCAAAAGTTCATAATCGACGAGACGAGCCACTGGGAGTGGAAGAGAGTCATCACCCGAGAGTTTGGGGTCAGCAAAACGATCTCCTCCGGCAAGGAATCTTGAAAGCAGAGGCATGTTATATTCCTGGCCTTTGGCGGTGTGGGAGAACATCATGTGCGTTCGTGGAACTAGGGCATCCTGACAGACTGAGCGGACTGGGCTCGTGATAAGCGAATGAAGGGGTGTTTCCTTGATGCCGAGAACAATGTGAGCGGGCTCAAGCGTCGAATGCACCTCCGCACCCGCCTGCGTGATGGTGGCGTACCCGGTGATAAGCTCTGTGACCCGAACATATCAGGATATAGTACGCACGTGAATATACTCCTCCAGCGGAAAGACCCTTCGCTCACACTCCTGTATGAGCACACGAACGTTATCACGGTTCACTAGCTCTGCAACAGCATCTGGAGTAAGGGGAGCCCTGCGTTCCCATATACGTCCTGGGTCTTCGCGGCGAATACCGATAGTTACTGGCCGGGCAGCTTGAGAAACATAAAGTCGATATGTGAGCCGACTCGGCGGCAGCGCAAGAGACACACGACGAAGGTGCATGAGATGAGAACGTCAAGGGAGAAAGGGGGCGAGGAATAGAGTGCTCATGAAGAGAGAATGTCTCATATTAGCCAAGATCCGACCGACCACATCATTAATTTAGTTGACCGCCGCCCTACGGTTGACGTTGACGCGATGACCCGCGTACTCACGTGTCCAGAAGCTCCGGACACGCGCACCTTTGTGAGGTATCGAGCTTATTTCCCGTACACATAGTGTAGCTAGCTCTCTACCCCAAGCGAGAAAGGGCGAAGAAGCATAGAGAAGGAACTCTCTTCGAAAACTCAGTGCGAGGGTGGTACATGCTGCAGCAGTCAGTGCTCGTTCACCCTCCTCTCTTCATTTTTCGGGGCATGGGCGGGAAACCTGGCCACGCGTGCCGCATCGGAACTTCGGAAGCAGCGCCCTTCATCGGCGTATCGCTTTTTCTGCTCCTCGGTCAATGCGGTTTCCATGCGATCGCTGTCCACGCGAACTGGGGGCATTGGCTCCTGCGTGGGCTAATGCCAGGGCGGCGGCCGATTATTTCCTGGGGATGTCGTCTTCTCGGTCCACGATGTCTATTTTCAGTCCTTTAGGGAGGCCTTCTAAGAACATGCAGCTGGCTTCCATCGAGTTAAGGCCGTAGCCGGCTTTGCTGGCGAGGTGTTCGAACATCGCTATGTATGTGTTCAGATCCTGTCCTTCCATTTCGAGCGCACGGAGTTGAACCATTGTGTCGTATTTTGCAGTTGTACTCGTGAAGGCTCTTTCAAAGGCAGACACGAAGTCATCCCAAAGCTGCTCGTCGGTAGCGACAGTTGACATCTCTCCCGTCACTTTGTTCGTTAACGCCGTAAGCTGCTTGTCGACCTAATCACCAACCCATATTCTACTTTTGCTTCCTCGTATGTACCCCAGGGCTAGGAGCACTCGATAGTACGGCAGCTTCATCTCGCGCGTATCCTTGTTGAGCATGTGGTAGATCCGAAACTCCCGCAAGAATGCCGTGCTCTCGTCTCTATCGCCGTCGAATATGCGGGGCGGGTTTCCAACTAGTCCCCTATCCCACACGGGCGGCACAGCGTTGATGACCTTGGTTGTTTCTTCAATGACTGATGGCGACACCGGAAGTACTGGTTAGGCTCGTTGGAACGTCGCTGTCGCTGTAATCGATCGATCCGTGCGTGCGTGCGTGCGTGCCTATCTGTATGTGTGTTTGTTGATTAGGCGGGGGGGTTACAAGTATCGCGGTGTGCACTCGTTGCGGATGCGGATGCGAGTAGTGGCCACGACCGGCGATGCTTCTTTCGCGTGTGTAAGTCTTCTGCCGACTCCAAGTAAGGCTCGGAGGTGATTGTGCTGTTTCCCAGGGTCGAGTAGTTCGCTTCTGCCTGCGGCCTATTCTCGCGCTTTGTTTGAATGTCCGAGTGCAGGGATAGGTCGAATCCCAACGTGTGGGTGGATGACCACGTGAATTGGGTCTTCTGATGCTCGTGTGCTATTGCGGCGTGGCCACCAGACTGCTGGGACCCAACTTGGATACTAGTAAGTTCCCTCAATAAGGGGAAGGAGATGGTGGTGAACAAGAAAGCTCCAAGGGCTTGGTCAAAGTTGAGTAAGGAAGACAAAGTCAAGCCTGGGGAGCTACCCAAGCAGTGTTTAAATAGACTTGGAATGACATACACGAGTCACATTGACTCATTTTCACCACACCTCCCAAGTCTTACACATACGATAGATTGATGACAAAGAGCTCCCCGTGTTACCGATTAGATGACATTTACGTAATCGCACCTGACTCGATATGATGCCAATCTGCCCGAGCGGATTCTGGTCAGACCACTCGGTAACGAAGTCGCGCGGGTACTCGAGCGCGAGGTCGAAACGCAAAAGTACAAGGTGGTGAATGATCGAATGGCGTATCGCCGCGGCCGGCGCGAGGAGTCTGAGAAAGTGTATGAAAAGAACAAACGTCAGCATCCGCAGGGGATGGGCGTGTGTAGTATACGCCCCGGGTTAGGTGGGGGGGAGTGGCCATGAAGTAAAGAAAAGCAAGCGCGTACCTCCGTCGGCGTCCGCGCGCAAGCAGTTCCGCGACGACGCCGGTGAGGCTCCCAGCCTCGTCTTCCTGGACTGTGTCACAAGAGCGAGCATACGTAGCTTCCCAGGCATAGCCCTGCTGTGCAGTGGTGCCGATGCAGCTTCAGTTCAAAGGGGAGCGGTGGTGCCAAAAAGTGGCATTGTGGGGGATGTCCGCACGTCCTTGGCCTTGTGCTTGCCCTGGCGCGCGCGCCAGATTTTCTCTTTCCCTTACGTCCACGCACCGTGAGGTCACACTCGTGAAAAGAGTCTGAATCGGAACCGGAATTCATTTCTGTGAAGTCACCTACTTCGTCACAAAGTTTATTCAGTAATTGTGATGTACTGTAATGTGGTACTGAACACAATGAGAACTACTAATGGCATGTGAACCCATGGTCACTAAGTGATGATCGGCAACTCACTTGCCAGTGGGACTTCGCAACGTTGTGGTCCTTCAGGGTTCCATGAATGTTAGTCAACAACCTATCTTCTCCTCATCAAATGAAGGAGAACTAGAACCGTCTGAAGAGACTGGCATATGTTCTTTGAATTTCTTGACTGGAGGTTGTGGTTCAGCTTGTTTCACTCGATAATACGGGTAGACAACTCACATGGGCGAATGAAGTGATCACTGGCAAGAAAGTACTGTCCGAGTCCGGACAAGGTATAGTGGGTCTGACTGCACAGGTCAACCACTCTGACCGTTTCATAAAGCGCATAGATGGACGGAGCATGGAGGATCAAATAGCCAAGAATTCTTGCGTGTAAGGCATCTTTGCTTGTCTTGGCATTGCGTTCAAAGGGATGATGTTGTATGCACTGAGAACGTTGGGCCCGTGATCAACTATGTTTGATTGTGTTGCGCGAGGGAGCCAGTACTAACCTTGTGGCCCTGAGTCGGGACGACGCAATGCGTCACAAACTGTGACGGTCATGCTTTTGTTGCGTCGCGTCTTGTGCAGCGGTGCTCTCAAGCCATGCCATACAATTCTCCTTCGATGTGGCCTGACTACCCAGACGGGGCTTCTGGATGAACTGACCTCCCGAGGCTTTATTTCCCAAGTTACAAAGTGAGTCGTCTTCAGTTTGATGAACCTTCCGTCGAACCACATGGTTGGTTTCCAGGCCTGAAAAACTCCGGAACTTTCTCCGGGATGAAAGCCGAGTCGTATACTCTGGCATAGATCCAACTGCCGACTCTTTACACGTGGGCCATATCTTACCAATGATATGTCTGGTCCATTTTCAGCTTCACGGCCATCAAGTCATCCCTCTTGTACGCCGAGATATCCACTTCCGGTCTTTTTCTCATCGCTTTATAGATCGGAGGCGCTACGGCATTGATAGGAGATCCCTCAGGACGATCTACGGAGAGGCCTCACATAGACGAGGCCGCGACCGAAAAGAACATGTACGCACTATCGAGTGCCGTGCAGAAATTCTCTGAACGTGCCCGCGACTATGTGGGCAAGAGGATGCCCTCACTGAGAGCTTCATATGCACCTCCGCGCGTCATGAATAATATAGAGTGGTTCAAGAATTTAGGTGTATTGGAATTCATGCGTGTCGCTGGGACAGCCGCCCGAGTCAACAGCATGATTGCTCGAGAAAGGCCGGTCTTATCAATCGGATACTCACCCACACGGACTGACCCTGATGTAGCGTTCAGTCTCGACTGAGTTCCCAGCAAGGCATATCGTTTTCAGAGTTCTCATACCAACTTCTGCAAGCGTATGACTTCCTTGTCCTGCACAAGAAGGTCGGCTGTACCATCCAGGTTGGAGGATCAGACCAATGGGGTAACATCATTGCCGGACTTGAACTGATTGGTCGTACGTGCGTAGAGTTGGATGGAGATGCTGAAACTCGGGAGCGAGCATATGGCATCACCACGCCTCTTTTGACAACTTCGAGTGGGGCGAAGTTTGGCAAAAGCGCAGGCAACGCCATCTGGCTGAATGAACAACTGACAACAGTGTATGATTTTTACCAAGTGAGCGACCTTTAGATACGCTCCTGTCATCGACGTGACGCGGCTACAGTTCTTTATGAAAACAAGTGATGCCGACGTCGGTCGCTACTTGAAACTGTTCACCGTGTTACCCTTAGAACAGATAGAACAAGTCATTGAGGATCATAGCGTGAGTGATACGTAGGACACCATGTCCCTTCTAATGGTAGCCCATAGAGAAACCCCGAAAAACGTATTGCCCAATCACTTCTGGCTGAAGAAGTAACGGAGCTTGTACACACGGGTAATCTCTGTCAATTATATGAAATTTCCTTGGCTTAACACCTTTTAGTTGATGGCGTCAAGCAAGCGAAATTAATCACCAGAGTGCTCTTTGACACAGACGTATCTGAACTGAGTGCCACGGAGGTTTTGTCAGCTCTTGCTGATGATCAGCGCCTTTATACCATTTCCGCCGATGAGATGTATGGAACGACAGTCCTGAGGTTGACCGTTAATCATGGGGTAACTAAGAGTGCCAGTACGTCACTACAGATCTCCCGGCTATTTGTCCGCTCATTTTCTTTAGGCGCAGCGAAATCGTTGGTAGCAATGCGTGGTCTCTATATGAACGGCCAGACTGTCGATGCACATAGGAGGATTCGACCGTCAGACTTGGTTGATGGTCGCCTGATTATTGTCCGAGCTGGCAAGGACAAACACGCGGTTTTCGCTCTTCAGGCATAGCGCCGCTCCTGCTACACCTCGATGATTCGTTCTCGCAACCGGGCAATTCCGTCGTTTAAATCTTCTGTACTTTACACGAACTATAATATTGCCTATGCGACAGTAAACAGCGCAGTACTTTAAATATGTATGCATCTCGAGCCACGTGGGCGGTGGCGAAGCGACGGCGACGCGGTTCGCGAGTATACTGTAGCTGACACTCACCAGTACTCACCGCCCGTCGCAGCCTGCGCCGCCACCAATATAATTGCCACCCCCGCCGCAGTTTCCTCTTCCTCTTCCCTCTCCAAGATAGCTTTCAGACATGTCACCGGCGAGCCACTTTATTAGTGGTGTCCTGCTGGTTGCTCTTGTCACCTCCACCCTTCCTGTCTACGCATTCTATCTCCCCGGCGCTGCACCTCATGACTACAGAGAGGGAGAGAAGGTTGAGCTTTTCGTCAACGCATTAACCCCAATGCTTTCCGGTTCAGATGACGCAAAATTGGTGAGTACAGTCTATGCCTCAAATCGCTGTCGTCTGATCCCTGACTGAATACTCCAGAAATCGCTGATCAATTGTATGGGACGAATGATTCGTTCCTAAGGAAGATAATCTGACCTATAGGTGACAGACGATTACTACCTCCCAAGTTTCCACTTCTGTGAGCCACAAGGCGGCCCTCACAAACAACCCGAGTCTCTGGGTTCCATCCTTTTTGGTGATCGTATATTCGATTCACCATATGATGTACGGGGTCTCAACATGTCATGTCATATCATGTCGTATCTCATCCACATTTCAGATTCGAATGTTGCGGGATAATGCGACGTGCAAGACCCTCTGTGAAACTACGGTCCCTGTTGAAGACGCCAAGTTTATCAATGACCGCATACGCGAGGACTATGCGCTGAACTGGCTTATTGACGGCCTTCCCGCTGCCGAGATGAAGGTGGACACGAGTTCGGGAGACGTGTTCTACGATATGGGGTTCAATCTTGGAAATGACGATGGTCTTAACACGGAGCACCCTTTGTTGAACAACCACTATGACATCGTTCTGAGGTACGTACGATTCATTCAAGACATATGATCCACTGCCGCAGCTAACGTGACGAAAACCCAGATATCACTCCCCTAGTCCCAGAAAGAATCGTATTGTTGGCGTCCTCGTGTGGCCCGCGAGGTACTTACCACGTCCACACCCATCGCATGGTTCCCTCACTATTCGTCTCCTTTAGCCGAGGTGGCTCCCAAGATGGTCAACTTGACTGTGACTCGACCGTACCATCGTTGACTTTGAGTGAGACAGAGGACCGTCGAGTTCGATATACCTATCGTGTGACGTGGGTTGTGCGTCACTTTCCCTTGTTCCACAACTAGTTCTGACCATGTTGGCACGCAGCAATCTCCTACTCCATGGGTAAGCCTTTCTTCCCGACATCGTTCTTTGTTGGGCAGTTCGTCATATCCGCGCAGGCAACTCGATGGGACAACTACCTTCATATCTTTGACCCACGCATACATTGGTTCAGCCTGATCAACTCGCTCGTGATCGTCGTGTTCCTCTGCGCTATGGTTTCGATGATCGTCTACCGGAGCGTAGCTCGAGATGTACGTCCACCCGTTGCCATCATCGCTGCCCGCTTTAACGAGACTGTCACAGATTTCTCGGTATAATGCGATCGATCTCAGCGTTCGTTCATTCCTTCAGGTTGTATTATGATCGATTGCGTTAATTCTAGCCTCACAGGAAGACGTCCAGGAGGATTGGGGATGGAAACTTGTTCATGGCGAAGTCTTCCGAACACCGAACAACCCCCTCGTGCTCTCCGCACTCGTGGGCAATGGGGCCCAGCTATGCGCCATGGTTGGAGTCACTTTAGGTGGGTCTGGCAAGTCTCAGTCACCGACATCTGACACTAAGCCGGGACCATTTAGTCTTTGCATTGTTGGGCTTCCTTTCGCCCTCAAATCGTGGCTCACTTGCCACTGTAATGATGATCTGTTGGACTTTCTTCGGCAGGTTCGGCTAGGTTTTACGCTGTCATGATCTACAGAGCTTACTGTGATTTACAGTGTCTCGGGCTACGTTTCAAGCAGGGTCTACTCATCCCTAGGAGGCACCGAACGCAAGAAGAATGCCTTCCTAACGGCAACCGTCCTCCCTACGTACGTTTGATATACGATCGCGGAGGTATAGCTCACGTTCTACAGGTTGATCTTTGCGGTCGTCTTTCTCCTCAACCTGTTCTTGATTGCGGCCAACTCTTCCGGGGCTGTCCCATTTGGTGGGTCTACTGCAATACATTCGTCATGCCATCCGCTATATTCGCCCTTCAGGTACATTGCTTCTCATAGTGCTCCTTTGGTTCGGCATTTCTGCGCCGTTGTCCACAATCGGCGCGTATTTTGGGGCTAGGCGCGGCGTAAGACTTGTTTGTTCCGTTACAACTCGTAATCTTACTCTTCTCCTAAGGCCATCTCTCACCCCGTCAAAGTACATGCTATCCCTCGCCAAATCCCGCGGCCGCCAAAGTACCTACGATCATGGGTGTGTCATCATTCCCCGGCGGATCTTCATCTGTTGTTAATTGAAATTTAAGGCTACTGCGCTCCTCGGCGGCATTCTCCCATTCGGCGCCGCGTTCGTGGAATTGTATTTTATGCTATCGAGCTTGTTCGCCTCTAGGGCGTACTATGCCTTCGGTTTCCTTGCGCTGACTGCGTTCGTCGTTGGCTTGACCACTGCCACGGTCACGATATTGTTTACATACTTCCTTCTCTGTGCCGAAGAGTACCGGTGGGTTCACTTTCCCTCAACGTTTTTGACCCCGTTACTCACGCACCTTATCACTAGGTGGCATTGGCGGGCCTTTGTTACCGGCGGCGGAAGCGCATTCTGGCTGCTTGCTTATGGCCTATTCTACTGGGTGTCGCGTCTGTCACTTGACTCGTTCTCCAGCGTTATCCTGTACCTGGGATACCTGTTCCTCCTGGTCATTCTTGACTTCCTGGTGACAGGTCAGTCATTTGGCACGCGTTACTATTTCATTCGCTCATCGAATCTAACCGTATCGTGGCACACAGGTACCATTGGATTCTTGGCCACGTACTGGGCCGTACGGAAGTTGTACACCTCGATTAGGATCGACTGAAAAACGCGGAATATTTTAGTACTACTCTAATCTTTTGCCGTAGACTTCGCATTGTTCATTCCCGTAGCCTGGGCTACGCAGTCGATACCGCCATGTACGAACGACGTGCTTGGTTGAAAACAAAATTTCAATTGTCACACCAGCCGTGAATCTCCTTGAAGATGGTTGGGCTATTCTTGAAACTTGTATCAGAGAAGGCTCCCCGTGCTAGGCCTATTAACCACTGGCAGTCCAGTTAAAAGGAAGTAGCCTCTGTGGAGGTCACATGGTCACAGTGCTAACTTCCTTGTAGGTCGAAGGGAACTGACAATGGGCAGAGATTCTGATGAACAATTCGTCCGGATTGGGGGCTAGTGACCTAACCATCTTGCGAAAGCGCACCATCAATGGTCAGATTAGAACCAGCCTTGTCCGTACCTGGCATATGTGGTGAAGGGCTTACCTCGCTCGCTTGGCGAGTCGTTCACTATTCACTCCGTAAAGTCGGCTACACGAAGTCCGAGCCCGAATGTTTCAATTCAGATCAGGATATTATGGTAGTCGCATTTGGGGTCCATCACGGCCTCAATGATTCATGGAAATCGACTTGACACTGGCTCCCCGCGGGGAGCGGAGAACAAAGAAGGGCTCAGAGATGAAGCGGGCGCAAAAGGAAGCCCGGGCATGGACAAGGCTTGGGAAACAATGCTGTCATTTATTTATACAGGGCCATAGCACCTGACAGTGTCATCTTCTGACAATAGTGCCATATCAAGTTGAGCATCTGACACGACATTAAGATCACTCTAGAGAGAAATGAGGCGAGGCGAGAGCAAAAGGAGAGACCAGCCACGGTTCTAGATCTTATCCAGATCACATCTGACAGGTATCTAACCATAAATGATCGTGGGAATGAACTAAAACAGTTATGCATAATAAGGTTCATCATCACACTTTCCTCCACTTCCGCTACCTAGCAAGCATACTCGGCATCCGCAACAACAATGGGCTGTACGTCGTCCGCAGCGATCTCAACAATTTCTACCGTAATCGACTGATCAATATTCGCATCAGCCAACAAACCTCGCGGATTACAAGCAGCACGCAAGCTCAGGAATAGTCGTCGGGACAACCGTTGGGTGCGTCTCCCTACTCGTCCTACTACACGCACGCAGATCTGGTGAACGTCGTGTCCCCCTCCCCCTTTCCATTCCTCGATTGTTATTTTTCAGGCGGACAAATCTTATAAAAAGCGGGCCCTCGGCAACTTCTACAAAACATCGCCCACGGGAGGATCTTCGCACGCAAAGGGCATCGTCCTCGAGAAGGTTGGCGTCGAGGCGAAGCAGCCCAATTCCGCCATCCGCAAGTGCGTGCGCGTGCAGCTCATCAAGAACGGGAAGAAGGTCACCGCTTTCGTCCCCGTGCGTCCTCCTCTTCCTGTTATCATCTCCGTAGCAATACGCATCAGAGTGGGCTCACACTTTCGGAAAATTTGCGCTCTCAGAACGACGGTTGTCTCAACTTTGTCGATGAGAATGACGAAGTCCTCATCTCCGGTTTCGGTCGCCGTGGTAAGGCCAAGGGTGATATTCCTGGTGTTCGATTCAAGGTGGTGAAGGTGTCCGGTGTGGGTCTCCTTGCTTTGTGGAAAGAGAAGAAGGTGCGTGTGTATGCGTTCCTTCATCCTGAGTCGGCTGCTGAGATACCTCCTCGGCTCTTAGGAGAAGCCCCGCTCATAATTCAGAATTTGTGTCATCCTGCGTCGTCCTATTCACCTGTGGTTCATTGCCATACTTGTCCATGCACACACTTCCGAATGAAACTTAAACCCACACGTTAAACGTAACATTCTCAGAGTAGAGATGTCATTGAACAAAGACCGAAATGAGATGCATGTCGACACGATAGCGAGTTAAAAATGTATGCTTTTACTATTATGACACAATTAAGAAACTTTGGCGAAAGCAGCGCAGCGACACCGTCAGTGAGTCCTTAGATGGTGATACCCTGACCACGGAGATAGTGCTTGAGATCGTCGATCAACTCCAGTTGTTCCTCTATCGTGAGGCCGCTCACGATTGTTTGAAGTATCGAGCCGACGGTGACGTGATGTTCGCGAATAATACTGCTGTAGTAGACGTAGGTGAAGACCCCCATCAGGAACCTGGCACTTCCCTCAGCGCAAGATCGTCAATACATGAAAAGTAGACATACTGGCAATCCATTCGGTCTGTCATACCACCATGTCCCGGAATGCTGTCTCCAAAGTCCTTGATATTGAATGCGCGCTTGAAACCCGACGCGAAAAAGCCACCAAATGGTGCGACCAGCGAGGCGAAACACGCCATGAACAACAGATGGAATTGATACGGCATATAGGATATCGTGTGGATCTCCCCCGGGAGCTACGCAAAGCAATGTACATAAGTGGCGCTATAAATAGATGAAAATTGATGGAGGTGAGGGTGACGCACGATGGTTGAGAGAAACTTGGCGATCGGTTTCCAGATGACCCATTCGTGCCATACGAAGACCAGATTTGGCGTGCACTTCATATTGCTAAATGCGTTGACACCCAAGTCATGAACGGGACAGATCATATAGTTGAATTGGCTGCAGAGTGTGCCCCACACAATGGCGAAGACGATCGTGCACAGAAACGCGCCGACGAATCCCTCCACCGTTTTCTTTGGCGAGAGCTTGATGAGCGGTGTGCGGCCCATGGTGATACCACAGATGTACGCAAAGACGTCGTTGCAGATGACGAGGCACGCAGGGACAAAGAACCAGATGAGACCTTCAAGAATATTGTTTATGATGAAGTGGCTGAGAATCACACGTTAGACGGACAACTGATAACGTTGATCGCGGATTCCTACCTGGATACGACGATGAACAAGATCGTCATATGCACCCAACAGAATAGGCCGAATTGTTGTTTGAGGTGACCCTTCTTCAGGGACATGACAAACCCCACGAAGCCGATTGTGTAGAGCGTAAAGCTGATGATCCTGTGGTTTGCAGCGAACGGAAGAAAGTTCGCATCCGCAAAGACGACATGCTACGACGAAAGGTCGTGAGGGAGAGAAACAAGAGGCCGCACAATTGATTCGCACCTTGAAGTAATAAATGATACTCTCGCCGTACAAGAAATAATTTGCGGTGGCGAAGAAGTACCAGCTCAATGTCTTGCTCCATGGATCCTTGCCTCCATAATCCACGGGCTTTGAATCCATGAGCGTAAATAATCGAGTGACCTCACGATACACAAGAGTCTGACAAAGAAATACAAGGATGATAATGCAAACGTGACCCATGAGTAGACAACCTGAAATAATGCGTATTAGCCCTCTGAGTCGCTCGATACAATGTGTGCAGCTGACCCAAAAACCCGCCAAGCATAATAAAGGTCCACAGAGTGCGGACAAAAACATTGTGGCCCTTCTTAGCGGCCTTGTCGGCTTCTGTATCTGTTCCGGACGTTCGGGGCGTCGAAGCTGAGAACCGTTTAAGCTTATTCGGGGAACTCTGAACGGAATCGGAAGGTGGGGGCGACTGTTTGGCCGGCGAACTCGAAGGAAGGGATTGAGTGGACGGCTGATCGATGGCACGATGAGGAATAGATGGAAGACTGGGTGGTACCTCGGGAGGAGTTGACCGACGAGCACTCTCGCCGGCCTTGGTGGAATAGCCATTTAGCACCGACGACGGTGCTACATCACGTTGGGGGTTGACATTCACCTTGGGAGGTAAGGGTCCGACGGGCTCATTACGAGGCTCTGCGGAGCTCCGATCTGATGGTGCAGGTAGCCTAGTTTCTGTTTCTGTAAGAGGCACAACTGGTGCCGGAGATAGACGTTCATACGTGTCACCCCCTGACGGAGGTACACGATTCTGTAGTTTCTTTTCTTGACGAGCAGCTTTTGCTGCTTTCTTAAGAGCGGTTTTAGAGGGCCTGGACGGGGTCTCTCTGCGACCGAAAAGTTTAGCTCCAAGTGGGAATGATGAGATGATAGCTCTACACACACGACCGAAGAAATCAATGCCTCGGGTTCGGACACAACTTCATCCTCCGATTGTTCTCCTTCTTCGACTGCGAGAACGTCAAATGCCGTGCGCGAGGCGACTGAAGACCTGTTTTGTTGCAAATGACTCATCTTTCCGTCGTGGTGAGATGGCAGGTCGAAGGATGCCAGCTGTGAGATTTCACTTCACTTTCACGTGAACAGCGACGGACAGATGGATTACATAACATTCCCTCGTTCCTTCTCCCTGGAGATGGGATCCAGACTTCCTCAAGCCAAATTCACGTCGGACGTCGGCAGAACTGTTCGCGGCGGCGAAACAATATATTTTTCAAACGGTTTCAGGGACAAAGAGAGGAAGGGTCACTTTTCACAAATTTTACAGGCGCTCGAATGTAAAGAACCGTAGTAGGAATGACATGACTGCTCGGTGTGCTATCGCCATGTGGTGCGAAGACCGTTAATCTGCTCGGCTCGGGCCTTCCTCACGCAATCTTTCCTCTGCGGGCAACAACGTTGTTGTGTTGATATTTCAGGCGCGTTCATTTGTACATATCCGGAATGCGCTGACTGCGTCCGAGGGCTCGGCGTTAAACACACGCCGTGCCGCTCGCGACATGCTTGGCCATGGGGATGACCGCGTGACATTGGGGAGCACACTGTATCGGTGAATTGAAAACTGGGCAAATATTGTACGGGGATGACCCGGGTCGTTAGAGAGTCTGATGCGATGGACACGCCGCGCCGCTTAGCTGGACTCCCGAACCGGGAAACGGGGCCGTCAAAGGGGACGAATCCTGGCTGTTGGTTTCGTTGGTCTTGGGAATCGTGATCGCTAATGATTGCCCTCTTGAACAGCTCAGCTTTCATGATATATCCCTCTTTGTCTCCTCTCCACACCCTCTCTTGACAGCCCCTTCATTTCTCCCCTCCCTATATCATTCCCCCTTACCCGGCTGCCATGCCCGGCGTCGTTGAAAATGACCAGGCCCGTCGTATTAGCAAAGCCATTGACGACGATATCAAAGTCAGCTTTCTTGGCTACAAACCCGCTCCGCCTTACCCCCCTCCCACAGCGCGAAAGAGAACAGATCAAGAAAAGGCAGAAACAAAGAAAGGACGTCAAGGGTGTGTTACCTCCCAGTGCTTTCCCCTCTTTCTTTATCATTTGGTCCCAGTTCCCGCCGTTCCCTGACAGGTACTCGTTCCCAGTCATGCTTCTAGGACAGGCAGAGTCGGGCAAGTCTACGCTACAGAAACAATTCCAATTATACCATGCCCCTCCGACGTTAGACCGCGAGCGTCCATACTGGCGTCCGATCGTCTACTTCAATGCCATCAAGGCCGTCCGTACCATCTTGGATGAACTCGAATGGGATTTTACTACCCATGTCAATCCGGGAGATGAGGCCTATATTGACCCGAACTGGCCCATGCAGATCTCCCGATTACGCCATAAGCTCCTCCCATTAGTGACTATCGAGGATGCCTTGGCCTCCGAACTTAGCAGTGGTGTCACAGTCGCCGGCGGGCGCTCGGGCGTGTTCGTTCGCGCCGGCTGGCAGTCTGTCGTAACCTCGACGCGTTCCTGGCCAGTCGCTGATATGCAAGGCGGGACAACCTCCGGCCAAGGCGTTGTGGCCACTATGGCCGCTCGGTTACTGGCTGAGCTTCAATACGATGTCGATGAATTATGGCAGCATCCCGCGGTGAAGACTCTTCTACGAATGCGAAGATTGCGTTTGGAAGAGTCGGCAGCATTGTTCGCTCATCTCCTTATTCCTTTGGCAATTCTTCTCACGTCTGTCTGCTAGCTTCTTGGATGAGATTCATCGACTTGCCGAACCCGACTATTTACCGACAACAGGTGCGTTATTAAACTCCTGTCATTCCTTTGTATCTGATTTCCATGCTAGATGATATCCTGCACGTACGTTTGCAGACATTGGGCGTCACAGAACACTCTTTCGACATCACCGTTGCCGGCACCCGTTATACGTGGATCTTGTATGATGTAGGCGGCGCTGTGAGTTGTTCCTATTATTGTCTCTTCCCATTCTTTGTTGACGTGTCCTATTGAATCCCGGTAGAGAGGCCAGGTGAGCGGCCAGACCTAGCGATGATAAACGCGAAGATGTCTTACACTCTATTGCCACAGCGGCATGCCTGGGTGCCTTACTTTGAGGACGGTAAGCATTACCTCCATTCATTCTCAGCTTGCGAAGGCCCTTCTTTCCGATTTTGTGTCGTACGAGAGGCACAAGGGTCGAGACAAAGGACCGATTCTAACCTTTATCATGATCCACTCCACTCCAACGCTCATTTGTCTGATCTTCGAGGTGACTAATGATCCTTCTCCAGCTACTGCCATTATTTTCCTGGCACCTATTTCCGCATTCGATCAGGTGAGCACCCTTGTCCGGTGACTGGATATGTGGAACAGTTCCGCAGCGCTAACGCCCTCCGATAGTACTTGGAAGAAGATCCACGCACGAATCGCATCGACGACTCGTTACAACTTTTCACCTCTACGTGCTCGAACAAATTGTTGAAGAATTCAGCCGTGGTTTTGATGCTTAACAAGGTGGGTGACATGCGGCGCTGGAAGGCATATTACACATTGAGCGGGCAATCAGACCGATATCTTGAAGAAAAAGCTCCAAGCAGGCGTGATGGTCAAGAAATAGTGGGATTTTAGTTCCAGCTCTCGTCGCCTTAATTCACTCATGCTGCATCGCTATAGCATTACTTCATACGGCGAGCGCGAAAATAGGTATGAAGAAGTTGCAGAATATTTCCGCGCACATTTCGCGCAGGTTCACAAACGCAAGGGTGTGCAAAAGACAGAGCTATACATTGTGAGTTGCCATCTGCCTCAACAACACCTTTTGTGAACACGATTTATTGTAGCATTTCACGTCAATGCTCGTAAGTTTCTGTGTCCAGCGGGCATTCGCTATGTGACGTTTTCTGCATGCAGGATATCCGTGCCACACAGAAAATCCTCGTCGACAGTAGGTCTTTTGCTTCTTCTGGTGGCAGTCAGTAGGTGACCTTTAATTGCTTCATAGTTAACGAAGCTATTATCAAGTCATACCTGGGTCAGTCAATGTTGGTTACATGAACGGATCCGGTCAATACAGCCTTCCTCAACACCAGTACTCATCGCATCACAAGAGTCTCATTTGTCTGTCATCTCACTACTATCGATCATCATTCGAGGGATTAGGAGCTGTTGTCGGACAAGGCAGTGTGTTACACATGTAATAACTTGATGACGTGCATTTATTCCGAGTTTTGCTTGCTATCGTTGTTGTAGTCTCCATAATACACACTTTATGCTCACCGTGGGAACATCTTGAAGCCCAAATTTTTGGCCTCGAACGCAGTCTCAGCCCACTTGCACCTCATTTGCTTTGCACCATGTCTACCAGCGGTCTCAAGGCTATCGCGCCGGTGCCAACTGCGGCCGACTTCTTGGATATCGTGCTATCCAAGACCCAGCGGAAAACACCCACCGTACGTTCACTGATAGTCCGTGTCTTGACCCTCGACCGACCCCCATCCTAGGTTATTCACAAAAACTTCAAGATCAGTCGCATTCGCAACTTCTACATGCGCAAGGTCAAATTCACACAAGATTCATTTGATGAGAAGCTCAGTGCAATACTCTCTGAATTCCCGATGCTCGACGTATGTCTTCCACCCTGCATTGGGTCAACCCTTGGTTAATACTCAGGAAACGTATGCAGGACCTACATCCGTTCTTGTCATCGCTGATGAACGTATTGTACGACAAGAATCACTACAAGCTCGCTCTCGGTCAATTACGCACCGCGCGGCACCTCATCGACCAAGTTGCAAAGGATTACGTCCGGTTGCTCAAGTTTGGCGACAGCTTGTACCGGTGTAAACAGTTAAAAAAGGCGGCTCTAGGCCGGTGCGCTCCATGCCGTTTCCCTCTCCACCGCAGGCGTCCCTAAATGAAAGTTGCAAAATTTTCATCCATAGAATGGCGACTATCATGCGCCGCCAAAAAGATCCCCTGGCGTACCTCGAGCAGGTCCGGCAGCATATATCGCGTCTGCCTGCCATCGACCCGAACACGCGCACCCTCCTCATATGCGGCTATCCGAATGTCGGTAAATCGTCGTTTATCAACAAGGTCACGCGCGCGGACGTCGACGTCCAGCCGTATGCGTTCACCACAAAATCACTGTTCGTGGGGCACCTAGATTACAAGTACCTCCGATGGCAGGTCATCGACACGCCTGGTATCCTTGACCACCCCTTAGAAGATATGAACACGATCGAGATGCAGAGCATCACGGCGTTGGCGCATCTAAAAAGTTGTGTATTGTATTTCATGGATCTCAGTGAACAATGTGGGTATACCATCGAAGCACAGGTGTGTCATGGTTGGTTCCTCCCCGTGCACTCGTTGATTTATGAATCCGATTTGTAGTGTAAACTATTCCACTCCATCAAACCCTTGTTCGCGGGCAAACCAACCCTGCTTGTTATCAACAAGATCGATGTCACTCGTCTCGAAGACCTTACACCGGATGTCCGCGCGCTTGTGCAAGAAATTATTGATGCTGAAGGCGTGCAATGTGTGCAAGTGTCGTGTTATTCCGAGGAAGGTGTCATGGACCTTAAAAATAAGGCCTGCGATGCCCTCCTTGCGCAACGCGTCGATACGAAGCTCAAGGGTAACAAGATTAACAACATCATCAACCGTATTCACGTTGCCCAACCGAAGCCGCGTGATGACGTTGTCCGTGAACCTTTCATTCCGGAAGGGGTCAAGCTGCGCAAAAAATACGACAGGAATGATCCCGATCGGCGGAAGGTTGAGAGAGATATTGAGCTGGAGGAGGGTGGGGCCGGGGTATACAACATTAACCTCAAAAGTGAGTAAGATGCCTTTATATCGCTGTTGTGGTACTAAGTGTGGCGCAGAGGACTACATCCTCGCGAATGATGAGTGGAAGAACGACATCATCCCTGAAATCATGAATGGTAAGAATATTGCCGATTTCATTGATCCCGACATCGCAGAGAAGCTAGAAGCTCTCGAGCGGGAAGAGGAGAAGCTCGAGGCTGAGGGTTTTTACGATGACCACGAAGACATGGTATGTTCCTATGTCCTAGGGCTCTGCGTTACTCTTTAAAAGGGCTATTTCCCATCGACTTATCGAATGCCTTGGGTTGACAGTTTGACTCGGATGATGAGCGAGAAGCGGCGGCGGCGAAGGTTGCACTCGGACACAAGATGGTGGCCCAGAGCAAAAAGAAGATGAAGAACAAGGCGCGCCTCCCGCGCACTGCGGGCCTTCGCACGCTTTCTGACTTGACCGCCGACTTGACGAAAGCGGGCGTCGACCCGAGCCGTGTGCAAGAGCGCGCGGTTATAATCGCCAAGATGCACGCCGCGGGGCGCAAGCGCAAGCGCGACGAAGGCGAGGATGCTATGGACGTCGACGGCGATGGAAATGACAACGACGATGACAATTGGGCGTCAGAGGGCGAAGGCGAGGCGATGATGGACGTCGACGACAATGAACAAGGCACGCGACATGGCAAACGGGGCAAAGCCAACTCAGGTGCATCCGTCGCGCGTAAACGCGCGCCACGCTCAAATCGGCAGCTTGCGGGCTTGCGGGATGAGGCGGTACGTGTGGCATCGTGTTTTTGTCGCCGCTCCTTCAGCGCTGACGGGCGATTATTTGCGATGGGGAATTTCATTTTAATTTGTTTGCGCCATGCACATATAGCAAGCATCCAAAGCGGTGCGACTGCGGAACCTTGGTCAACGTGGGCGCAATATGCTCGCAAAGGCGGGCGAAAGCGACCGCGCTATCAGAGTCAAAATGGTGCGCCCCTCTTCTCTTTCCGGCTTCAGTCGGTTTTCCCCTTCGTTATCGGGTCCGCCGGTCGTGTTCCTGGCTGGACTGAAACTCGATATTGGAAGTTTTCCGTTTTCTCCGTTTGTCGTTGGGGCGCCAAATACGACCGTTCATCTCTTTTTTTTTCCTATCAGCCCAAACATCTCTTCTCTGGGAAACGGAAAGCGGGTAAGACCAATCGGCGATAAGGACCGTTTGGGTTCCTCGAGGCATTCTATATACTATTACGGTGCTTCTTCTGTACCTGTACTTGTCTTCACATCATTTCATGGCATACAATTTGCACACTGCAACGTTTTCACCACACGCGCGCTGGTATTGAGCAATCTAAAGACGTATCTACATCCCCGAAGCCTAGATAGGGTAAAAGATATGTGTGCAACGCGTACAACTACCGCAGCTGCTATTTGGTATATAGCACACTCGTGTATTCGAAGAAGAAAACAAACAAATCCACAAGAATCGTGCAATAAGCACGGAAATGAATAAGAATGTGTTAAACAAAATCGACTATAGATAGAGTAGTATTCACAGCGACTATAGAGAAGAGGAAGAGAGCTGGGAGGGGAAATCGTGAATCATTCGTCAGAGTCGCCCTGCGACAGTGTCCCCTGGGATTAAGAAGAGAAGTCGGGACTCATAAAGTATCACATAAGCTAGGAAGCCAGTGGGAACGTAAAAAAGGTAGCGCGGTGATGTTCAAACGTCGGCGAAGGGGAGGGCTGAGCGGAAAGGGGGATATCCAGGGTATAAGGTCGAAACGTTGTAGGATCGGGTGAGAAACATGTATACTGGCTCAAGCGCAGAGCGGAACGACGAAGGTCCCTGCGTGGGCACAATGGACGAGGAGATCGAGACACGGAGAGCGGGGCCGGGACGAGGGCGAGGACAGAAGGCCTGTCATGCATTGGCAATCCTTTACTCTCCCCAATCGATGATGACGCCGCCCGGTCCCGCCGGTGCGACGCCAATAGGACGCTCCGCCTCGCGGCGCAGCCACTTGAGAGCGCGCTTGTCGTCGCGGAGGAGACCCTCAAGCGTGGTGAAACACTGGCGATTGTGCTCGCGCAACCATTCCTTCTCCTCCTTGTTGAGCATATTCTCCAACACCATGCGCGTCTGGATGGGCACGCATGTCAGCCGCTCGAAACCGAGCCAGCTTTGGTCTGGATCGGTGTGCTTAGTATGCACATCGCGGACGACGAGGACGGATTCGATCCGGATGCCGAAATCGTCGTGTTTATCTGTGACGTTGTGTTAGAGGGATCCGGGCACGAGGTAGAAGCGGGTATTTATTGCTCACAATAACCAGGCTCATTGGTGAGAACGTGGCCGCGGGTCAGAGGAACGTTGCTTGAGAAACCGTGCAGGCCTTCGTGAACGTTGAGGAATGATCCAACACCATGGCCAGTTCCGTGCTGTCGATCCGATCACAATGAGGAATCTCAATAAGGTTGATCAAACACGTGGATCAACTCACGAGGTAGTTCAGGCCGTCCTGCCATAAATTCTTCCGCGCAAGGACATCCAGTTGCGCACCCGTCGTGCCTTTTGGGAAGATAGCGGTGTCGATTGCGATCTATACATGAGAACGTGAGCACGAGTTCCCTAGGTGAAAAGTAAAAAATCCGCTTTACATGACCCTGCAACACCCGCGTGTATGCTTCGCTCTGTTCCATAGTCGGGCGTCCAAAGTGCATCGTCCGTGTTGTATCGCATGTACCATCACGATATTGTCCTCCGGAGTCGTTAAGATAAGGGGTTTCTTTGTCAATCAAGAAACTGCCGGTTTTGAGGGGATGATAATGCGGGAGGGCTGCATTAGGTCCCGCAGCGGAGATATTTTCATAGGCGAGTCCCATATAGTTCTTCGCCTTTCTCCTGAACTCTGTCAGTCGCCATGCGGCTTCCCACTCGGAGATCTCGAAACCCTTGGACATCTTCTCATCAATCCAAGCAAGGAATTGGACGTAACAGGCACCATCACGTAGGTATGCGCGCTTGAGTCCTTGGATTTCAACTTCGTTTTTGACGCTCTTCATCTCCTCAATGATCGAAGGAGTGAGGGAGTAGCGGTAGTGTGTCAACATAAGCGAGATGGCATATGATGTGTGTGGGGAGATGATCACCTGTCAATGTCGAGAAAGCGATTAATATTAATCACTAGAGAGAGAGAGGGAGTACAGACTTTGCCTTCGCCCCATTCGCGAGTGCGCAAAAACGACCAAATTCCGTTGTAATCCCTAGACTCAACTCTGAGATTCTGGAGATACTCGCGCACAGGCAGCTCGATCTTGTCCTGTTCGACGAACAGGATAGCGCGATCCATGCCGATGTACAAATATGAGAAAAATATGGGGCTATAGGGGATATCATCGCCGCGGAGGTTCAGAACATACGCTACACCCGGCGCCACGTGAGCGTACGAATGTTAATGATTTAAGAGGAAACGCACCGATAGAAGAAAGGTTGGTCATCAAGGTGCCGACGTGTTGTTGTGACGGTGACGGCGGGTTCTTGGATGGCGATGCTCCTGAGCCGGACGGGGTGAAATTTTTGATCCAATCGCGAACTTGAAGGAGCTTTTTCGAGGCATCTTTGCCTATACAAAAACATCGCCAACAAGTGAGTCGCGAAAATAAAGGGATTTAGGCCTGAAACTCACCGGTGTATTCGATGGGTTGCACAAAGATCTTATTCTTCGAGCGCCCTGGTTTATTCTCCCAGACCAGATCGATAAGGTTCTGCGACGGGTAAACAAGCTTGGACCTCTTGGATTGGAGAAGAGGGTAAAGCTGTTGTGCGACCTCATTAGAGATCATGCGAGCATCAACGCCAACCCTTGATTCACTGGCTCGGTCCTACAGAAGAGAAGAACGCGTGGGTCGAAGGTCAGTCCTGCATGTCCGTGTGGTACAGTACTAGAGCGGATACTCACGGTAATCCAGTCCACCCAGTTACGTGGTCCGGAAGACATCCCAGCGCGGATAACCACCCAATTGTTATCCAGCTCTCTTTCAGCTTGATGCCAGTAGCGGGAGTCAGTTATTAGATAAGCGGCAGTTTTCGATATGACCGCTTGGCCAGCCGAGCCCGTGAAACTGTGTTTACATTAGTAAGAACGAGTGTCCGAACGAGTCGAGAACTGCGGAGTCATACTTTGTTATCCATTCCCTTCGCTTGTCGGCTTCGGCTGTGTATTCAGATTGATGGGCGTCCTCGGAGGGTACAACGCTACGCATGGACGCGTCAGCTTTGGAGGAAATTTTCGGGAAAAAAATTTGTACGGACTAATAATCGAGGTTATCCTTCACCATGAACTTGCGCAGTTCCTCTAGCCGACCGTATGTGTCCACATATTCACGTATGGGGTCTTCATAGGCCTCTTTGCGTTCGAGGGCTGAGCCGACAAGTGTGTTTACAGAGCCACTGCCCATGAGAGAGGGCCGTTTGGAGTTGTTAGACCTTTTGCTCCCGCCGGAGAGGTTGCTGGACTTGGTGGCCCTGCTGGCATAAGTGTCGTTGCTCTGCTTTGATGCTTGGGAGATCTTCGAGCGCTGAGAGACGTGACGGGTTGGGGGCCGGGAATCATCTAGCGCGAAGGAGGGAGGGGCGTCTCGGGGATAGACGGGGAGAATCGTCGTCGTAGAGGAAGAACGATCTACCTCCGTGAATAGGTCCTCCTTATCTTTGTCCTTACGGCCCAAACCCAGCGTCCACCCATATCCGAGCCTGGCTCTGAGGGTATTTCCCCGAGTGAGCTTGGAACGAGAGCGATCAAGCTTGGGTGCCAATTTGGGGAGATTGTTGTAAGATTCCGTGTCTTCCGAAAAAGTAAGCTTCTCGGCTCGAGAGGTGATCTCTGCTCTCGACTGGGCATCGGTGACCGTAGCGGTGGGGGAGTATGAGGCAGTTCGAGCTAGGGGAGATCCATGGTTGGATGGGCGTTGTGATGCAGGGAGTGAGTTTCGCGAGCTGCGAGAGCCGCGGGAACGAGAGCCGGAGGCATGGGAGGCCGATTTCTCGTCAAAGAATTCGTCGACTTGCTTTTTCTTTCCCCTACGAGTGAAAGAGGGCAAGCAGAGCGGGGGCGGAGGGGGAGGGGGCGGGGGCGGAGACATGGTAGCGGGAGGGGATTGGGGAAGCGGGGGAGAGAGAAAGAGACGGAAGGAAGGATGACAGAAATACGCGCGCACTATTTTTTCTCAGCCACGTGTGGTTGCCTTTTTGGGAAGTGCCTGCAGGTTGTTCCGACTTCCGAGGGTCCGAGATCGAAGTGATCACCAGATCAGACGGACCTCCCCCGATCATCCCATCCATCCATCTATCCAGCCCTCAAAATCATCTGGTTTCGCTTCGCTTCGCCCCACCGCCTCATTCGACCGACCCTCGTTCTGCGGCCTACCGCATACGTCAGTCTCCAACGAGGGGCTGCAACGCACACGACCCCCTCGAGGCCGCGTGTCTTCCTCGTGTGCGCCCCTCTTTGCCGCTCGACGACTAAGCAGATGTGAAAAGTGGGCCTGTCAAACTCCGACGGGCACTTCCCTCGAACCGTTATCCGTTCTCGGGGATTAGATGGCAAAGCGGAGAACCGAATATAGCCACATTCGACGAAAACACGAGGCCAAAATGTGCCCAAGACAACAATTGACTGCGCACCGAGTCAAACTTTCGATTAGCCACCACCCTCGAACCCGCATTGCGCCTCAGTAATGAAAATACGACCATAGAACTTTTCCAAATCATCTTCCGGACCGATCCTCCCAAAAGTGACTCGCCATCTTACTCTGCATCTGGCAGCGCCGGCGCTCAAACTCTCCACATATTCACGCAATCCTCCCCAACTCTCATTCCAAACACAGTATAACTAGTATAACCATCCTCTACATATTTCATATTTGACGTCTATGCATCCGTGCCCGCGCCCAACTGACCGGACTCCTGGCTTTCTGCCTCAACTTGCCGTATAATCGTGATCGCCGGGGATATCCCATCTGGTACATAACCTTGATCGTCACTTCTGGGATTCCCTCCGTCCCAAATCCACGCCGGTCCAAGGCTTTCTTCACTTTCACATTCGATGCCCCGTCGTCGCACCCTTGCTGACCGACATCGTCGTGATCGCACAAGACACAACTCGTTCTGCAACCACATGTGTACAACACGGGCACCGTATGCGCATGTCGCCGTTTCGTGTTCTCCTTTGCAGTACGCAAGCCCACCTAGGCAAAACGCCGGCGCTCCACCCACCGCCTTGCGTTCGAAAAAATTGACGTAGCCCTTCGCCGTGCGTGCCCCATATAACGCAATAACAACCCCGTTTTTTCAGTCGACTCCTGTAAGCGCGCAGGTTGTGCTAAACCACTCCACCACCCTTACCCACTCCTCGCTACCCACGGCCTCGGCGGAAGTCAGATATACTTGTGCCATTGTGGACACTTTGCTACCACTTAGGTAACCCTCTTCTGTTTCCATAAAGTCACATTCATCCATCCGAAAGAAATCCGATTAATGTTTCGAATTCCCTACAGGCCCCGTATTACGCCCTCACAGGAGTCTGTTGCATTCTTATCTCTTCTGTTTGCTTCCCCCGAGACCGATGTATCCTTTGACTCCTTCCATTCTATCTGCGAAATGTGGGTTCTGGCGTGGTCTAGACTGCATGTCGACCCCGGGAAGGGATGTAGTGGTGTGAAGTGGGTGAAGAATGTGGGGCGTTTGTGCCTGCTGTCTCTTCCCTATACCCTGGCCCTACAAGGTTCAATGTTCAATTTCCACCTCATCGCCCCTCCACTATATGATGGCTGTGCTGACTATTCGCTCGAACAAAATGCATCTCGGCGTTTCTCACCCCTGCCCGTTGAGATCACATGAATCAGCCATCGGAATAGACAACTGATGGAGCAGTGAGACGTATAACAGTGAATAATTGTGCTGATTTCAGAGAGGAGTCACATCGACGCCAATCGCTCTACAACGTACAAAACGAGTCAAGTGATACAGGGAGAACAAGTGCTCATAAGTAACATAAATGTGCAGTATATACGTACGACAGGAGTCCGATGCAACAGCTCGTAGAGAAACAAAGATTGCGATGCGAATAGGGGTGTAGAGTAGATAAGGCGTCGTTGGGTGGGCTTAAATAAGATCTAGGCAGTCCAGTCGAGTTGATGGAAAACACGAGTTTTTGCGACACCGCTTTGACATTAATATTCCTTGGATGCTTCGGAAGGTGGGGGTCATGAACAGGAGCGTGATACCTTTCCACGCGCGCTCCAGGGGTCATATCAGGAGTCCTGGTCCGAGTCCAGCACCGCACGGGCACCACCTACTCCAGCTCGCTCGCAGAGCGCGTGTGCTGAAAAGGATTGTACCCGGCGCTTCGCACGGCCGATGGGATCAAGTTTTGCGGATCCTCCGCGAGGATCGGGCTAGATGGGACCGAGCCGGGCAGGATGTACGGGGAACGGGGATGCGACCGTCCGGGAAACGATGGGCTATAGTCTTGTAGGTGCGGATGCGGAGAAAGCGGGGGAGAGTAGTCTGCCGCTGCCGCCGCTATGCGACGCGAGCGCGCGGGCGGCGAAAATGAGAAGACCGAAGGCCCTTCTGCGGGTGGCGTTGCCGCCGTGTAGTAGTGCGCGCCGGGCGTGCCCTCGCGCCAGGGCTGCAAATTGATGGGGACGGGTCGCCGTGCCAAGATGGGTCTGGGTGATGCGAGGGGTAATCGAGGATGGTGGTGAAGACGCGTGTTGGACAAGTCGTGGGTGGAAGGAGATAGGGAACGTGTCATGGACATGTCGGAGAAAGGGAATGGGAGATGGGGCGTTGATGCGCTTCTCGCGTGGTAACCGCTCCCTTGGTGGAAGAGCTAATCATACGAATCGGGTGGTCATGGATCGCACGCAGATCGTCACAGCAGTTGGGACTTTGCTCACCTTGTGGCCGGCTGTAGGTGTTGGCGGCACAACCTCTATGCTCCTCCGATCTGCCTCAACGGAATCGTTGCCGTTGCCCACCGGCATGGAGATTACGCTTCCCGTCAACGAAAAATCCTCCCCATTCCTAGAAATCAACATAACTTCACCCTCAATGCCCGTCCCAGTATCATAATCCTCAGAGCCACCGTCCCCGAGAATATTGACGGCATCCCTGTCCTGTCCTCGGTCATTATCGAACTCCGTGTCCAATACAGCAGAGCTCTCGTTGGCCGGATTATACTTGGCCGGTACGCGGTCCGTAATGGAGGCCGAACTTCGCCCAAGGTTCGATAACCCGTTCCGCCATGTTCTGGACGACGAGTTACTCTTGAAGGTATCCAAGGGGTCCGTTTCGATGTCACAATCCTGCTCGAGATCAAAGGCGTCTGGGACGGGGACATGAGATACTCGAATGGGGCCAACACCAAGCAATCTTTGTATCGAACGCACGGCGTTCGAGAACGCTGGTGTCAGGATCCCCGTCCGAGTGCGATTGCTGGGACGATGAGGATCGGTAGCATCGTCACGGGTGGGGGGAGATGATGAGGGCCAACGGAAGGATGGCTGTATCATAGGCGTCGCTTCTGCGTCGGAATTGCTGCGTGAAACTCTTCTACTGGGTGCGTCGTCACCGATTGTCCATGCGCGGGGTCTCAGATTTTGATGACTGCGTCGCATGAAAGGGGGGGAGGATGTTAGACGTGAAAGGCGCCCAGTCTTGTGGAGATAAAAAAGAGCGAAGGCCAAGCTAAGAGCGAGGGCCACGAGAATGGGGGTCAGGATTTGAGTAAGTGTCCAAGTACGAGATGATGCTGTAATGATGCATACCGCGCATCAGGGAGGGGAATTAGCCAGAAATATCGGGTGGGTGGGGAAAGAAGCGCACATTGTGAGGCCGATGGAAGATCATCGCTGTTACCCGAATCACGATAGGTCCATTTGGGGACATCCGCGGCTTGCATCGCCTCTCGAAACGAATGGCTGTCGGCGAGTCTGGGACAATTAGCGACCCGCCCCTTGCAGAACGATGATGGAACGAGCGCGTACTTTGATTGACACGCCAGGCAGGAACTCGCCACGCTGAAACGAACACAATTACTGCAGTTGGGAGCATAGAGTGTATCAGTAAAGTCAAGACATCAGAAACTCTGATATTGCACTCGAAAGTCAAAAGCAGAGGACTAATATGCGCAGCACGCGCATCTCCACAGGCACCACGACACGTTTCAGGAATGGGGTCCCGAAAACTGCGGGTGCACATGTCCCAGTTAGCCGCTGCGTTCTGGTAATCAAAAAAAAATCCGTTGCCACCACCGGCAAACGCAACTCCCAGCAAAAACAAACCACATTTCTCCAAGAAGGGTGACCGAAGGAGCCCCTTCCCAGTGAGAGATGACCGGTCTACCTCTACTAGCTCGTCACTTACCAAGTACAACTGTCGTTGCCTGGTTCCGAAATACTCAGAGGATGACCACGGGCGATTAGGGCGAGGAAGACATACCTCCACTCGTCACCGAATATAAAGCCTCGTAGAGTCCTTTGAGGATGGTAGCTACCGCGCAATGCGATTCGCCGCGGCCATCGGCCAGCTAGATTGGTTCAAGCGTCAATTAGAAAACTCTGGGCAGTGACCATAAGGAACCGAGCCGCCGCCGACAGCACGAAAATAGTTTTGACAATCGGACTTCCGCGAAACAATTCAGCCAACCATTCGGGTGTGAAATTTGAAAATAAAATAAAAATAACACCGAACTTACGCCCGAGTCCCTGCTTGAAAGCATCGCTCCCGTCACAAGTGAGGGTGTACCCATGGCACGTAACTGAGGTGAAAACGGGTATGTATCAGAGAACTCTGATGATTTTGTATTCCAACAGGCAAGAAACCTGGCGCTAGAGATGGTGACTACAGTGCTGTAGATAGGCGGGGGTCTCGGAACATAGAACCCGGAGAAGGCCACGTCATACGGCATGCAATGACAGTCGTTCCAGGGTTTTAAGATGAGAGGAGCACCACCAGTGGCATGTCAACCGACGTCCCCGAGCTTGTCCTCGACTCTTCCGCCCCCAGCCGCGTGCTGGACAACTTTGGAAGTACGTGCACAGCGTTGCTGTACCCTCAGGCAGAGTCAAGCGCAATCTGCCGTCCAATAGGCCCACGGTAACCCAACCGCTGACTGACAGAACCTGTCCCACAACGACCGGACGCCAATCACCTCTCAATGATGCCAAAGTTGATACGTATGTCCATGTCCAGTTCGCACGCTGCACCGCACGTACCTTCTGGTCTTCCGTTCGTTCGAATCAATGAGTCCGAATTAATCGTCTAAAATGGGTTCCTGCGGTGTCCCCCGGCCTGTCAAGGCAGTCGGGCTCGGACAACCTCCGCCGTTGCTTGCATTTATGAATTTGACTGCCGTAACTTCCTTGCCACATATGTGCGTGAGAGTGCGCACCCTCGACATAGGCGCCTCAGGATCATAATGTCATCATTTTCCGCTGATACCTGATTAACTGGCCAACCACAAGCGCAACAACTTCTGTCAATGGCGAATGAAAACAACGATGTGTGAAGTTTTTCAAACATGTCATATGTTTATCGATACAGACCGCAATCAGGCCTGCAACCCATCAGAGATGTTCTGACCCTTCCGTTTCACCACCGCCGTGGTAAATCCGCCAGCCATCTGATCTCCTCAGAATCAGTCATGATGGCTGATCGTGTCCGTTCGTGTATGGAACTGTATGAAAGCTCCGTGGCGGTACATCTGATTACGCCCCTTCAAAACAACCGACCGACCTCATTTCCCCCTCCCCTCAAAACCCACGGCGCTCCGTCGTCGCACATCCCAGTCAGGGCTGTGCAAGACCCGCCCTTTCGAGGGTGGTAAGTTCCTGGATGAAAAACATCATGATCCCGTGCGCGAAGCGGCTAGTGAGTAGCGCGGCTTCATGCATTGCGTATGCCGCACAGAGCGGTTTCCCCATAGAGGTGGCACCGAAAGCCGTCTGTCTGTAATCATCCTCGGAGGTCTCATCATCAAACTCTCATGGATACTGGCAAAACCTTGGACTAGCACAAACCTTCTGTCACGGGCCCGGGCGCGGATGACAGAAGCATTGGCCCCTTTGCAACGGTGGCCAACTCGTCGATAAGCAAGATCAGGCGGTGCTGTCCCGGGCACCCAAGTACCTCCGATAAGGGCCCAGTTGCCAAGCTCAGACCCAATTAATCTCATAGCAACCGAGGATCTTGGAGACAAAATAACGTGGCACGCCTCGGTCCCATAAATCGACGCGTCGCGACTCTTCGAAAGCGGAAGCAAAGTAGGGGCTACTACCGCGGTCACCCGTTGCACATGCTCTACGATCTGGGGGGACGGCGGCTAGGACGATGACGGCACAGAGCGAGAGACGGACACACTGTGCCAGTGGGGTGAAGCCGCGGTCTAAGGATAGCGCTCACCATCAAGTCGACTGGAGTGTTTGAGTTATGGTGGCAACGAGTCGACGGTATGATCCCGTGGTTATGGTCCTTTCGATGTTTCGACGATGTCGGGTTGTTAATACCTTGTAAGGCATCGGATTGCAGGAATTGGGTGAAGCTGCCATCCAGGCAGGTAATTGGACGGGAAGATACCCGGCATTCAAAGATATGAGATGTCACCTTCTGATCCTATCCCCCATTTTGGCTCCATGTCGAAGAATCTCGGACCTGCAAATCAGCCTCAGCAACGATCAAAGAGACCATGGATGGTCCGAAGACTGCAAGACAGGGCAGAGTGGTTGAAGTGTCAGGAGATATGGTGATGTTTGAGGCATTTGGTTGTCACCCAAAGGGATACCATGGCCACCAGGTCAAACCGTTGCACCAGGACACATACGTGTGGGATTTCGAAGGTTCCGGAGAAAGCAAATCTACATGACACTTTGCAGTGACTATCATTCCACGCGTTCGGAACCATCGTTGCCAGATGACTGTCCCGTAATATCCCCTTGAGTTGAATGTACATGACAAAGTCACCGAATCCGTCAACGTGTGGTCGAGTATTGGTTTATCAAACGGGACGATCATGCTCCTGCAGTGGCATTTGAAAGCTTAAAGGTCCCCCACTTTCTTAATCCCCACAACCACGCGTTCATTCCTTCGCCAAAACTCTACCAACGCTTGTGCGAGCGTCACCGGATCGTCCTTCGCATTGTGTATCATATTTAAGTCCATCAGCTGGATTGATTAGGTAAATTGAGTATCACCTCATGAAGCATGTGCCCTGTGTTTGGTACGACGACCATTTGGAACTTGCCTTGCATTTGCCCTATCATGAGTTCGCGGTCGAGGCGGTCGGTCCCCGCAAGCACCAAGAGACGCGCAGTGCGTGCGGCAAGGAATGCTGCTGACAGTCCTCTGAACCAACCTTTACGCGCCCGTGGCCGTCAATATCACGTGTAAAACGAAGGCAAAGAAGCACACCGTCCCAGTACGGTCCTGTGGTGCGCAATGGTGTACGCCAAGTAAACGCACGCGCTCCACGCGGTCGAGGTTCAGATGTGGGAACTACGAGTGAAGGTACCGACACCTGAGCGGATCTGATGTTACGGATCTGATGTGCAGTGATACTAAGCAGTATTAGAGGGATGTACCAGGGGGAGTAGAAAGGACATACTGCCATTCTATCGCATCGCCGACACTGTCGAAGCCCTCTGGTCTGGAGTTTAGAATAGCTGGCATATGAGGGAGGGCGTCAAGCGCTGTGCCTTCTACGACGTCAAGCACGGCGACACCAGACACGCGGTAATTTGCTTCTAGAAGCCGCGGCACTGTGTTTACAACAACGGCGCCACCCATGCTATGTCCAACAAGCTGATTGATGCATTAACGTCGGGGCTGACGGGTATAAATCTCGAAGGCACGCACAAGGAGCGAAGGCGCGGCGGCGGGATCGGGGAAAACGACTCGCAAAAGGTCGTGAAGATCATGCACGAGGATCTCGAGGGACAAATCTTCGTCGGAAGACCCTTCGATCGGCAGTGTCTTCCCTGACGACATCTGAGACTGCGTCGACCGCAGACTAGGAATGCGCACCATGCCTCCGCGCATCGATGGATAAGACACCAAGGTCCCCCTTGGACAGGCTGGTCACCTCCTTTCCAAAGAGCGCGAAACTCAGACCAGCGAAGCCTGCCCCATGGTGGCAGACCATGACCGATCCAGGACTGTCATCCGTTGTCTGCGGCGGAGTGTAATACACGCGGAAGTCAAGCTTTGATCCAGGAACGTTGACTTGCACTGCCTCGGAGAAGTAAGATGCCCCTGATATGGGTGCGTACTCAGGGTTGGGAGTGCGTGGTAGGCGGTTGGCGGGAGGGCCCATCGAAAGGGATGGTAGTGCTCCGATTGAATCCGCTGCCTCTGACTCTTCATCCTCATCTTCCTCTGTGGCGAGCTCGGGTGGAAGTTGTGGAAGCTTTGCGATGCGCGCATGGATCGCTGAACGGTAAAGGTCAGACATCAAGGGGGGGGCAAACCCTAACCTAATGTAAGACGCGTCCAAATGAAACGAACACGCGCCCATTCAACTTAACGCGTCCGTTGATGACCTCGGCTTTGGCTTTTGGCACGCACAACATAGCACGACACGCCAATTTATGACCCGTCGCGTAAACAGATCAAAGAAGGTATGCTGGGTACTGTCCTGACTCGCTCTGTCTCACAGTTTAGTTGTAGGTACCTGGTGTAAAGCTACGGCCTGTAAGACCAGAAGACACGAGAAAGCATGGACGACCACGTACGCCGTCACCCTCGTTGTTGTTATCAGAAACACAGGAAGATCTCGAGACCAGCTTTGTGGATACTTGTCCAAGGCCATTCCGCGGCTTCACTATATGTACAACTGGTATCGACAGGGTGCGTGGTGAATGATTGCCCTCCGCCTTCGCCTTAATCTAGTAGGACCGTTCGCAGTCAACTATATTTCCGAAAGCTGGAGAAATGGGAGCAAGCACCACCGCTGCCTTTACAGACTACGTCACGCATCTGATCGCAGAGGATCATGGGGGAGCAAAATACTGGGTGTGCACGTTTCACGCAGCTACTCCCCATCGTTATTGAACGCAAATACCAGTGCGCGGTAGAGCGAAAGATACCCATACTAAAACCATCATGGATTATCGACACCTTTGAGCGCTGGCAGCGGGGCGATGATTTTGACTTTGACACCGTCGGTTCATCCCTGTATTTCCTTCCTCCACCTCGTTGACGTCCTTCCTTAGAAAGTCGAGGAGCACCGCCTTCCCACATTTTCCGGGATCACACTGTGTGTGTCCGGGATCGAAGATGTTGACCGGCGTACTGCCATTAATCGCACCGTGACACAATGCGGAGGCAAATACGTCAAGAATATCGAGCGACCCGTGCGCGTCACTCATCTCCTTTGTTCTGGAAATGAAGAAACGGAAAAGATGCACTACGCACGTAAGTTCAACAAACGGGGAGAAGCTGATATCAAACTCGTCTGGGAGGAGTGGTTTTGGGACTCCCTCGACTTCGGTGGTGCGTGTGACTCCTCACCTGACCCATGTCATCAATTCAATCATTGGCCAGGGCAATTTGAGGATACGCCCTATCTTGTCACTCATCCACGTCCCGAGCGAAGGCAGCTCCCGCCTCCGTCATGCCCTGCAAATGTTGAGGTGCCTGATCAGTCCCAAAGACACGCAGAGCCCGACCCTGCTGCGCCTGAAGAGGAGATCGCTGTAGCGCGCCGTGTACCTGCTGCAACACTGCGTGTTTGGGAGAGTCTCCTTGCGCCACGCGGGTACTCTAAGGTCGGATCAGAGTTAATCAAAACTGGCCCTGCGGAAGCTCCCAACTCCACTCCTGATCCTCCGCCATCCTTGCCGAAGATCGACAAGGGAAAGGGAAAGGCGCGTCCCTTGGATCTTTCAGACCCACCCTTTTCGGGCAAGGGTCGTAGCGCGCTGGCAACGTTCACCAGGTCGAAGTCATTTGTGCCCAGTACAACACCAGCACCAGAAGACCCGTCTGTGTCCGCGTCGCGGCAGCCCTTTCGCAAGGTCCAGTCACTGTTCTTGCCTAGGCCAAGTTCACCTGCGCAGGTGGCGCCTGAACCGGGTGGCTCGTCGCCTAAGATATTTGTGGGGATGCGTTTTCAGGTACGCGCTGAGGCCCGTTCAGCGAGCGTACGTTCTGCGATCGAGGGCTGTGGTGGAACGTGGGTCGAAGATGAAGATGAAGAGGATCGCGTGGATTTTGTGATCGTGCGGTTGGTCAGGTACACTTCCCTTCCTTATCTTCTTTACCCCTACTTCTAACACCCAAACATGGCACAGTGGTAGCAAGTTATATATCGACGAGGCAGATCCCACACTCAGACCGCGCTATCGCACTGAGTGCTGGCTCGAAGGTTGCCTCTCACGCGGGCGAATATGCCCCTTTGACGAGCATCCCACCTTCGCCCCACTCCCGCATACAATTCATCTCCCTAGCATCACCCTCAGCCCATCAGGACTCGACCTTGCAGAGGACATGTGGGTCAAACGTCTCGCACGCGCCCTAGGTAACGGCTTTCTTTGGCTCGTAATTTTGTACCATCTTTAACAACTGACTCCGGAAGGCATGGCGCACGCGCCGACATTTAATCGCGCGACGACACACCTATTATGTCCTGGCGCGGCTGGCGCGAAGTATGCTAGGGCATGTGCGTGGGACACGCCAGTGGTTGACATGCGCTGGCTTTCGCATGTCGCCAAGACGGGTGCACTGCCTCCCCCGGGAATGTTTCTCGTACCAGATTCACATGTACGGGATGCCGCGCCGTCGGATGTCATGAACCGTACGCATAACGTTCCTCGTGGTTAACATTATCCTGATTTTTTTTTGCGCAGAAGCGAAGTTACCCGAACTACCGCAGCAGGGGTGGACAGCAGCCTCGCCGCAACACCCGCCGCTTGTACATACACCTCCGCCGGGAGCTACGCAGAGAGACGCAGACTCGGCTTACAAGGAGATGTCCTTCGGTCGGCCCAAGCTGCTCTCCAGCCTGGACGAGGTTGTGCCGAGTTCATCGCCTACGTCTCCTCCGGCATCGAGTCCTCCCAACGACTCGGACTTACCCCCTTCCTCGCTCTCTGCGCACCCCAGCCTGGTCCTATCCTCTCATTCTTCGGAGAAAGTACCTGTGCGGGGGTATGATACGGACGACGAGGCAAATGCGCGCGTGCCATCGTCAAATACCCCATCACCGCTAAAGCTGTCTTCAGAGGAGACCGATCCAGCTGCTCGGGCCCTGCACGAGAGCATTTCTAACTTGCTCGGAAAACGTAATGCTGGCGCCATGGCAATAGAGGACCTTGCGGAGCCCCCACAAAGGCGGAAACGCGCACGCCCACGATTCAAGGTAAGTTCAGGCAGTCTCGTTTCTTACACGTTGATTGCGTGTTTATGTTGCGACGTACATACAGCCGGACTCGACGGGTACGAACGCCGGCGCCAGCGTTTCCTGCATCAACGACCCACCGGCAAATATCCACACCACGTCATACGCGTTCGGGGACGCACCCGTGAAAGGGGCCTCGAACATGACCGCCGCGCCGGATGACGGCATGGGTACTGACTTGCAAGCCGTGTACGAGGATCCGACGCAGGCAGCCGAACGGCGCAAACTTATCAGCTTGCTGAACGGTGCGCCGGGACAGAGTAGGATTCGCGAGGAGCGTGCCCATCGCGCCGCAGCAGTGACTGGTCCCAGTGTCCCTCGAGGTAGACGCATGGCAGGATTTTGAGTGTTTCGGTCGAGCATTTCTCTTACGTCACAATTGTTCATTCAATGCAAACGCTACATTTGTATTTCTGTTATTTACCCTCACTCGGTATAAAGGACTGTCATTCTAACCTAAGAAGTCCATTCCTCATCCGCGTCTTTCACGTGTGCTTCCTTGGGTGAGCATCAAGCAACGTAGCTAATGGCTACTTACCCTAGCTTCGTTGGCGCGTCTGAGGTCCTCCCGAGTCAAGTCCAACTGATGAAGATCGAGAACAGCGGAGTGGATGGAGATGTTGTTCATTTTAAGACCGCTGTTGAGCTCTGCGTCGGCAATCTCTCAGCTTTGTCCTCATCGTCCGTTATGGCCATTGCCGTTGTCACAATTGTTCCGGTGAGTTCTCCTTCATCCGCTTGAAGCCCGCAAGGTTACACCTGAGGTTAGAAGACACGGTCACTTTGATTGTGATTATATGTCTGTCCGTACAGACGATGGCATCAGCGAACGTTAATCGACGCACATCCCTGCACCTTGTGATGGCTTTAAGACCGGGTGTGGGGCCAAGAGCAGGGGAACAGCGGAGTGATTGGGACTTGTGGCAGTTGAAGAACCATGCGCAGAAGAAACTTTCGAGCATAGATTGGGCTGACGGTTGGAAATGTGGGTGAATGCTTATCATTTCGCAGAAATAAACTCGCTGGCAGGGATGAGCAGCGACAGTTGCCTCCGTGAGGACCTGGTTGAGATAGTCTGTATGCCCTGCTGGTAGTCGACGTGTGCGTATAGGTGGGCGGAGGCGAATCCTAAAGCGTTCTACATCCTAACTGAAGGAACATGTCTCGAGTCTCATTTTGGTCAATCTATGCTGCGAACGGTTCTAATGTTGAACTTGAGCACAACCACATGACGTGGATTTAGGTCAGTGTAGCCGTAACAACCTATCAGATCTGGCAAGCGGTCGGCTTATCAGTCATTTGAAGGGATTCAGCGCGCTCCAAAAATGCCCAGCGACAAGTTACGGAGACTCAACCTAGGGAATTCTGCCAGACCTTGGCCTCGAATTAGAGTGAAGTGTTTGGCATACTAGTTGTATATCGAGCAAAAGGGTGTACCGGTCTGGTTGGTCTGGTTGGTCGAAAAGGGAAGACGCTTCACATGGCGAAGTTACCCCTCGGTGCGTTTCCTTGATCCACCTGCAATATCTATGTGTCATACGTGTTCAGGAGCGAACCCGAGAACTAAACATAACTGCAGCGCCGCATGACGGCACCGACTCAACGGCGTAAACTTATCGGCTTGTTCGTGGTGTGTCGAGACAGAGTAGGGGCGTATCCATAGAACCGCTGCAGTGGTTGATCCGAGTGTTCTCTTTGGTAGGCGTATGGCGAGATTTTGAGGTCTCCATCGAGCATTTTCTTATATCACAATTGTTCATATAATGCAAACTGTATATTGTATTTTCGTTATTTGTCCACACTTGGTGCCAAGGTGTTAAACCACATACCATTCTAACATCCTTCAAAGTCCCTCATTACGTGCGTGCTAGTAATATAACCCGTAAATGCGAGATATAAACGACTTGTGATGGGCTCCTCCCTCATCAATCCTGGCCCTTTGATAAAGAATTCCGTGACGCCATAGCTCGCTTATTCAAGGGAGAGCTTACAATGCTATCACTTGTCCGACATCTGGTGGGTTTCACTGTCGGTAGCTGACGTTGCCCCCAAGTTATACTGTACGTTTTTGCGGTATTTTGTTTCTAGATCGGCAGCAGTCTTGATGTAAGTGTTCGCCCGAATTATCTCCTGAAAAAGAGAGAAAGGAAAGAATAAGCCGAGCGATGAGAAAGGTAGCCCCTCGGATTTGGTGGCGAAGATGGCAAACCTCAACACAATGATTTAGCTCGAGAATGAGTTCTGTGCACTTGTCCTGAAGATGTCGAGATTGGCTTTCATTATTTGTGATGCAATACAACACTCACGGCATTCTTGACGATACGTTCGAGGAGAACAGCTTGGCGTTCCGAGTGGGGGTTTTCCATGAGTTACGGGTGTAGACAGACGCGTCCACCGTTACGCAACCCTAAGCAAGCTCAAGTACCACAGTATTACACGGTCACGTCCATTTTCTGAAGCATGGCGTCGGGCTCCCCCTCCGAGAGACGTATTACTTGGAGCCCTCTCGGACAGAACAGGTTCGTTGTTGGTGGCAGTTCTCAACTCACTCTATATGACTGGTCTCCTGGCGACTCGATACTCCACGTTGCGTCTCGGCAAGATTTGCAGTCAATGAGGGTAAAGTCGATCTGTGCTTCTGCTTGTCTTCCGCCTCTCACGTCTATGTCGTCACTTAGTGCTTTGCGTGGTCTCCGGACCCAGCTTTAGACGACCTCTTCGCAGTCGGATTCGGTAGTGGTCGCGTTGATCTCATACGCCTCGAGTCAACACGCCACATCCATGCAACTAGCCGTAGCAGCCATGCTCCTTTATCACCCAAATCGCCTCGCGCCTGCTCATCGCTTGCTTTCTGTGGGGTCACTACTCGGTATTTAGCCGTAGGTCTCGAGAAGCTACGCAATGATCCTAGTCTGATGATATGGGATATTCACTCTCAAACTCCCACTCATGTTATAACACCGGCAGCACCATCACCGACTCATATTGTCGCGCCTCCACCCTCTCCAGCTCGGCCATCGACCGGACTGCCACCTTCTCCTCGCTCACCACACCCAATTCCCCGCACGGAATTTGGTTCCCGTATAGACCCGCGTCTTCTACAGACACACTCGCAAAACGAATCCGTCCACTCACTGACATGGTTACCGCAAAGTTATCACCTGCTTGTCGCCGGTTTGTCACAGCGATTTCTCCGGTTCTTTGATCTCCGTAGCTCCGCACCCGCCATCGCCCATGCCCCAGGACGCGTCCATGCCTTGTCCGCTGACCCATTTGAGCCCCATCATCTTGCTGCCGCTGGGGATGGCGTCGTCACCGTATGGGACGTGCGGAAGCTGCCCACTCCTTTGTTGATATTTTCTGAGCGCGACGCGCTCGCCGATGGTACCGTTATTCAGAGCAGCGGCGTGCGTAGGGTGACAGACCTGGAGTTCTCCTCCGTACGGAGGGGAGTTCTAGCAACGCTTGGTCAAGACGCTTCATATGTTCGTCTTTGGAATGTCACTAAAACAGAGTCATTTGATGCGCCCCCTACAATCCGCGCAAGCGATGTTGCCCGTACACCCAAGATGTCGTGGACGAACGCGACCAGCATGTTGCCTTGGAATGCTTCCGGGGGGACACTCAGCGTGACAACTGATAACGCACCGCCGTCCCCGAACGCCTCTTATTCCCTTGTCCTGTCGGATACGCGCAAATGTAAGTGATTTCACCACAACCACGGGCGGTTGATTTTATACGTTATTAACAGCTAGACGGTTCCATGCAAACATTGATTCGTTTGTGTTGATGCCTGTCGCCAGATCAAACTCTTTATCCATTCCGCTCATGGCGATTACTAAAGACGACGAACTGGAGACAGCAAACATCCACGATACGCCCATTCATGTACAGTGGAGCGCACGGGGTAATATGGCTATCGCAGTCGGCTCTGCGTATCGCATCTTTTCTAGCGTGCGACCGGGAGAGGTCGTCCCTGAGCCCTGGTCAATCCATTATACAGTTGTGTCTGAAGGAACTGGTGGCACTAGTTTTGGTCCCTCGCCCATCGCGGTGTCTCGAGGTCGATCACCACGGTCAAGCCTACCCCAACCAACTTTCGGACGTGGGGACGAGGATGGCTTCCCCGCTCTCACATCGGCCAGAGCTTCTCCGAAACCCTCGCCGCGCTCCAAACCGTCTCCTTTACCAGCATCGAGGCCAAAGGAGGGTACCGCCAGTCCTGCTCACCGGAGCGTCCCTGCCTCCCCCTATGTCAAAGGAAACGTGGAGCTTCCATCTTCCCCAGGTCCGTCATCCCTCGTGCCCCCGTCCCCGGCGTCCGGTGCGAGGAACATGACTGGTGCCTCGAAGCCATCCGAGAGAAATACGTCTTCATCACGTGTGCGAAACGCTAGCGCACGTCCCTTGCGACGTGCTATTAATCGTACGCAAACTCTTGTCGACGAGGATATATCGATGGTCATGCGACGCCGTGTTACGAACGGGTACGGACTAAGTCATGTACGCTTTATGGTCACCAATCAGATCAAACGACCTCATCTCATATCGTGCTTCTAAACGGTAGCCTGCCCATAATGTGGCGATCCTCAAGGAAGCGAAAGAGGAGAATGGGAGGGCGCTCGTCGAGATGTGGTCCTGGGTCGATCGTACGTGCGAAATAGAATGTAATGCTCTCTTCTTCACCGTAATCTCGCAGATGCTCGCCGAATGCTGGAGGGGGCTCCGATGCGTCTGAATGGCTACAACTTTGCCAATCAGGGCATACAGGGGATCTGGGAAGGATTGCCACCCTCTGTTTCCGATACAGCTCCTTCGAGTTCCCCTCAAGCGGGCCCTTTACTTGACCCTCTCTTTGTCGAAGGTGTTCAGTCGATATCACGGACTCAGTCACGCCGTGGCAAGCATAGGGCCGATACGCCGTCCGACTTCGCTGCAGCTCTGCAGCTTTGGAGTGCATATCACAAGACAGATGCGGCCGCTCTGGAGTCAGCCGACTGGAAACCGACTGTTTCAACAGCTAAGTTGACTCAACGCCGGTTTGCATTGCAACTATGTGGGTGGAGCCTGAAGAACGAAGATATATCTGCTGTCATTAGTCAGTAAGTTCTACTACAAACACGTATGCAATGTGCCCCATGAAGCCTTTTCTAGATGGGAGAAGGATGGAAGACAGTCACAGGCGGCATGCTGGCTTGTTTTCTTAGGCCGACGTAGCAAAGCCATAGATATCCTCATGCGAAGTAAAGGTACGCCACTCGACCTCGGAAATCCGACCTGGGCTCATCCGTGAGACGGCAGATAGTTCTCATAATATAATGTCTGGCACACTTGCCGCTCTGACATCCGCGACGGTCAAAACTCCCGAGCTGCGCCACCACTATGAGCGTCTGATCATGCGTCTGGAGGATTCGTATTTTCGGGCGATGTTGACGTATCTCGCACTTGGCGACTGGGGTGACGTTCTAGAAGAGGAGCACATCCCCCTTCGCGAGCGCCTTGCGATTGCGCTACAATTTCTCGAGGACGACGCGCTTTCTGCTTACCTGCGCCGAGTAGCCGAGGCATCCGTAACACACGGCGACGTGGAAGGCATCATCGTCACAGGACTGACCGTATCTGGCATACAGCTCCTACAGAACTACGTCGATCGGACGGGAGATATGCAAACCGCGGCCATCCTGGGGGCCTACGTACATCCGCATCAGCTGAAGGATGTTCGGGTCGACCGGTGGCTGGACGCCTACCGTGACCTCCTGGACGGCTGGAAGTTCTTCCATCACCGTTGCCAACTCGACATCGATCGGGGCCAGATGTTGCAGGAGTTTACGCAGGACGCCGATCGGGAACCGATTCAGCTTGTCCCGCCGCAGATCCTGATTCGTTGCAACTATTGCAACAAGGTGATCAGTGAGCCGCGGGGTGCCAGCGCGGCGAACAGAGTGAGTGCGAGCTTTCGTTTTTCAAATACGACGGAGCCACTGACACTTCGGGAAATGAAGGCCACGGCCTGTCCGTTCTGTAGTCGCCCCCTACCACGCTGCTCTGTCTGTCTGATGACGTTGGGTATCATACCCGACTCCGCGCGCAACGGACAACTCGCACACCATAATGCGCCGATGCGAGGTACGCTTTGCTCGAATCGAACCCCGTGTCTCAGCTTATTGGTAGAACACGTTTTACAGATAGTGTTGACGACGCGATCGTGTTTTGTCAGACATGCAGGCATGGGGGCCATGCTGCGCACATTCTCGAGTGGTTCTACGGCGAGGCTGGCGCGAAGTCGCGCGGAACCTGCGCCGTTGCAGATTGTGACCATCGATGCGCTGATGATTTCTGAGCGACGCCGCATGCGCAGAGTGATCTATTCTACTTGTTGATTCTTTTTCCATGCCCCACTGCTATAAACGTGTCCCACAATGACTGCTGGCGATGTATACATTAACCGCCATCATGTGAACTACACATACTTTTGCTCAAGTTCTACGGATCACCTTTTCTAGACCTGACCGCTTGGTCCGGGGTTTGCTGCGTTTGTGTTTGAAGCCGTCTCGATCGGCTTCATCGCGGGGAAGAGTAGGACTTCCTTAATGTCTATAAGTATCATCGCGTGAGCAAGCGAAAAAAAAATGAGTAATTAAGATGGATCAACTTGTAGAGTTAGTGAGGAACATCACTAGACGGTCAATGCCTATGCCCCAGCCGCCAGTCGGAGGAAGGCCATGTTCAAGACTGGAACAGTACCACTTGATTATACGTCCACAGACAATGGGAGCTTGGCACTCACGCATCGACAAAGGTCTCGTCGATATCTTGTGCTTCATCGTCGCCTTGTGCCTTCTGTCTCAACTGCTCCTCAAAGCGTGCCCGTTGCTCGAAGGGGTCATTTAATTCGGTGTATGCGTTACAAAACTCCTTTCCACACATGAAGCCCTCAAAGCGTTCACAGAGGCCAGGCCGCGATCGGTGCCACTTGGCGAGAGGAGACATGACCTGCGGGTGGCCGACTGATGACGTATTGATAAAGGAACAACACCAACGACGAGGTCAGCTCACCAATGAAAGCAGGGGAAATGCACAAGGGCTCGATGAACTCTCCAACGAGCTTATCCAGGAGACGTGCGTTTGTTCGTGGTTCGCTGCACTCGACGTTATGCTGAAGTCCAGGAGTTAGTAGAAGGCCCCAGGGTCAGCACCTATCTGAAATATACCTTCTTGCAAAGATCACGTAGGAACACATTCGCTTCCTCAGAGTGCAATGTCTCGCCTGGGGGGAATCTGACACCAAGCTTCTCCTCGAGAGTGTCGATCATATCATACCGTACCCATGGACGCTTGAAGTCAAGAGTGTATTCCTTGCCGTCATTGCCTTCTGGTTGATAGACGAGGGTCGAGTTGCCACCAGTGAGGTACTTCACCAACCCCTCGATCAAGCTCTCGGTGAGATCCATGAGGTCGTACATATCCGCGTAGGCCATGTAGAACTCGCAGATTGTAAATTCAGGATTATGAGTCAGATCAATGCCCTCGTTCCGAAAAACCCGGCCGATCTCGTAAACTCGATCGAAGCCGCCGACAACAAGTTGCTTGAGATACAGCTCTGGAGCAACGCGGAGGTACAGGTCAAGATTAAGGTCGTTGTGGTGGGTAATAAAGGGCTTTGCTGTTGCGCCACCAGCAGTCATACTCGTCATCGGTGTTTCGACCTCGAGGAAGCCCAGAGTGTCAAGGAATCGTCGGACGTAATTGATGATACGGCTGCGAGTATAGAATATGCGGCGTGTGTCTTCGGAAAGGATGAGATCGAGATAGCGCTTTCTATACCGCGTCTCCTGGTCCTTTAAACCGAAGTGGCCAGAAGGAAGTTGATGCAGATTCGGAGCAAGAAGAACCATTTCCCAGGGTGAGATAGAGAGCTCCCCCTTCTTCGTGCGAGAGGGCGTCCCAATTACACCAACAATATCTCCTCGACGAAATATCTCGTGCGACTCTCCGAAGGAGTCCGGGTCTGCGGCATCTCTTAGATACAATCAATATAACGAAGCAGAACAAATACTAAGTTGGGAGAACTGACTGTTGCGTTGCCATGATTTGCACCTTCTTACCTTCGCTGTGCAAGTCATAAAACCTTAACTTCTGACCTGAACTTCGAATACTGTAGATGCGACCAGCGAGTGCCTCAGTAACGCCTTCGACCTTTTCTCCTGGTTTGATGACTCCTTCAACACCGTACTTGTCGATGTAAGAGGTAAGAGAGCGAGAAACTTCAAATTTATGTGGGTAAGGGTTCGGTGACTGTGTCTCTCGAAGTCTCTGGATTTGACGTGAACGAAGCTCAAAATATTGCTACGAACAAAGTTGTTAGTGTTGAGTGAGGGGTGGGAAGAGAAAAGAACCAAAAGGATTCGGCCATCCGTTATCGGTTGACCAGCGAACAAATGACCAAATGACCAACGTACATTGGGCGAAAGGTCTTCTTCATTCGCAACACCATCCGCAGCATTGATTGGGGCCGGAGGCTGATTTGCGGCATTCTCTGCCTTTCTTGCCTCTCTTTCGCGTTGCTTTTGGCGACGCTTGAGTTCCCTGTGCAATATGGACCGGTGAGCGGAAGGGAGAATATTGGTTGTATAAGCACGTACTGCTTGGAAATCACCTCACCCGTAATGGGGTCCCTGTGAGTTCCTGTAGATCCTGCTGCCATCAGAGGGGCTGTGGTATTAGAGAGAAGACGAATTGGAGAATAAGATAGGTGCGCAAAGTGGAAAGTGCGAGCGAGAACCAATCTGAGCATATACCTGACTCGAAAAGATCGAAAAAAAACAAGTCAAATGGAATCGCCCGGCGCTGAGTTTGAATCTGCCCGGCAGTCGTGACTGTGACTGCACTGGGTGACTGCACTGGAAAGGGCTTCTGTACCTGCACTTGCTGCACACCCTCACCCCCACATCCCCCACCACACAAGTCCATCTAGCCATGTCTTCTGATTACGAATTCTCTGATGACGAGGATTACAATGAATACGATGACGATGAGGAGGCCATGGACGTCGAAGGCGGTCTGCCATACCTCTCCTCATCCGTGGTTCCCAGTAACCTAAATTTCCGCCCAAATGACAGGCTCTACATCTTCCGAGGAGGACATAGAAATGGGCGACGTTGACGACGATGACATTAAGGTTGTGTCGGAGGGAAAGAAGGCATACGAAGTCGACTACAAGCCTTTGACCCACCAGCAGGTCAAGGACCTCATGGTAGTTGATATCGAATACATTAGCACGATCTTCGGCGTCGAGGTAAGTCTTATGTGCGTCTGCCTATGACAACGCGCTTCTTACATTCCGTATCCCACGTATTCTGCAGCCCGAGGTAGCAGCGCTCCTTCTCCGTCATATGGACTGGAATAAAGATCGGCTCACCGAGAAATACATGGATAACGCCTCCTCAATTTCTATTGCAGCAGGCGTTTCTGTGCCCAAACCTTCATATCCAGCACAAGATCGCTCCAAACGCACCACTCGCTCCAGTAAATCCTCCAAGAAGCTTGAGCAGCCACCTTTCTCCGAACCCTTTCTCTGCCCCATCTGCTTCGATGACACTGCTACCGACACGCTCGCCCTGTCCTGCGGTCACATGTTCTGCGCTGGATGCTGGACTGTTTACACCGTCAGTAAAATTCGTGACGAAGGCGAGCACCGTATCTTGTGCATGGCGGAGAACTGCGGAGTTGTCGCACTCGATTCCTGTGTCCACAAGATTCTTATTGACGATCAAGATACTGCTGCGCGCCATGATGAACTTCTGGTTCGCAACTATGTCGCCTGCAACAAAAACCTCAAGTATTGCCCGTTCCCATCCTGCGACCGTAGTGTCTCGTGTCCAACAGCGTCATCACGATCCGCATTGTCTACTATCGTTCCAACGGTGTCGTGTGGGGCGGACCCGAAGCACAAGTTCTGCTTTGGTTGCAGCATCGATGGCGACCATCGACCTGTATTATGCGCAATTGCGAGGATGTGGCTGAAGAAGTGCCGCGATGACAGTGAGACAGCAAACTGGATCAAAAGCAATACGAAGGAGTGCAGCAAGTGTCAGAGTACTATCGAGAAGAATGGTGGCTGCAAGTATGTCCATCCATCCTTCCGCACCATTCTCTGACGTGCTGGCTGATGCATGCTTTCAGTCACATGACTTGCAAAAAGTGCAAGTATGAGTTTTGCTGGGTGTGTATGGGTATGATATCGCTATGCATGACGGTGACTTGATTCTAATTCTTATCTTCACAGGTTCCTGGGCCGAACACGGCACAGCCTGGTATTCTTGCAATCGGTACGATGACAAGTCGGGCGTGGATGCCCGTGATGCGCAATCGAAAAGCCGCGCTTCTTTGGAAAGATATCTCCACGTGAGAGCAATTCCGTCCTTGTCTCTGAACTAGCTTATCCCTTCGTTCTAGTACTATAACCGCTGGGCAAACCATGAGCAGTCGGCAAAGTTGTCTGTCGAGCTCTATATGAAGACGGAGAAGAAGATGGAGGAGATGCAACTTACAACGGATTTGACTTGGATTGAAGTCCAGTTCATGAAGAAGGCTGTCGACATTGTCGAGAATTGCCGCACGACCCTGAAATGGACGTACGCGATGGCCTATTATCTTCAAAACGGCAACCAGAAAGCGATGTTTGAAGACAACCAGCGGTCAGTATCTTTGTCTAGGCCGACGTCGTACACTCATACGAGGCTGTTACAGCGATCTTGAGCGAGCCGTGGAAGATCTTTCTGAATTATTGGAACAGCCCATCGAAAGTGAATGCATCCCGGTGTTGCGCCAGAAAGTGACGGACAAGTCTGTCTATGTTCAGAAGCGCAACGAGATTCTTCTTGAGGATACTGCGAAGGGATACCTCGAGGAGCGATGGAGATGGAACGACGTCGTCGTCGACACATTGTAACTCGTAGGGTATGAACCACATGATCGGACTCATCACATCCTTCATTTCTCAGTGCTCGCCCTATCTGCCCCATCCGCAATGTGTCCACTGCTCAGTTCATTATCACGTTTCTCCCAACACCCCATGTGTACTGTAGAACCAATATCAATCGGTGTGAGGTTAATTTAACGTAATTGCGCAAACCGCAGTTTTTGAAAATAGAAAATGGTAAAAATACCATGTGGTTGTTGTCCGGGGATAGGCGGGCCGCGCGCGAGATTCCATTCATCCTCCAAACTGCGCCAAGCCGTTGCCATGAATCGTAGCTTTGCTTTCTTCTTCCTTCTTCCTTCTTGCCCTCCCACCTCATTCTCTCCCTTCCCCTTCCACTCTCTTCCACAGTATCTTTCTCGTCACCAGACGATCCACAACATTCCTTTGGTTTGCATATTCTCCCCACCCTTTTTTTTCAACGCTGTCCGACTCTACCGCCTTTTCCCGTTCTACGTCGCTTGTGTGGCCATTCGATGCTATACTTGACTAGAGACGATTTTCCTATATGTATGCACACAATTACCCATTCGAAGTGCTTTAACTGATATTTTTCGCGTCTAGTCGTGCCCTTTGGCGTCATTGGGTTAGTCCTCATTCGGTCTCGTCAGCCTCTCACATAGGCATCCTACTTTCACAGATTCTACCGCTATCTCTGGTATCTTATCCGCATTGTTGCATCCTTCGCGTATCGTCCTGTTCCTCTTCCTGAGAACCCTACGTACATCGCCTCCGAGGATGTTACGATCATTGTTCCCACAATCGATGCTGGCGAGGAGTTCAAGGAGGCCGCTCACAGCTGGCTTGTTGGGAAACCCAAGGAAATTATCATCATCACGGAAGAGAAGATGCTTGCCCCCCTACAAGAACTCGCCAATGCCGTCGACCCAGAGCGCATTCGAGTCTTGACGGTCCCGTTCGCAAATAAGCGCTTACAAATGTCCCACGGCATCAAAAACACGACAACCGACATCATCGTCTTTGCCGATGATGATGCTATATGGCCCCCGACGCTCCTTCCGTATGTCTTGGCTTGCTTCGAGGATCAGAAGGTTGGCGGTGTTGGCACGTCACAGCGTGTGAAACCTTGCGGCAAACGCATGACAGTCTGGGAAGTGCTCGCCGCATTCCGCCTCACTATCCGCAATATCGAGATTTCCTCGTCGACCCACATCGATGGTGGCCTTCCATGTCTCTCTGGACGAACAGCGGCATATCGCACTGTCATCTTAAAGGACCCCGAGTTCTTGCACGGATTCACTCATGATTACTGGCTTGGCAAATACCAACTCAACTCGGGTGACGACAAGTTTCTTACACGCTGGATGGTCAGTCATGGCTGGAGTACTTCTGTGCAGTGTTGTAAAGAAGCGGAATTGCTCAGCACAATGAAGCCCAACTGGCGGTTTTTGAAGCAAGTGCTTCGTTGGACAAGAAACACCTGGAGGTCGGATTTGCGGTCACTTTTCATGGAACGGCACATCTGGACTATTCATCCATATGTGGCATATACCATGGTAAAGCTTTCGTCTGAGCTCTTCCATTTCATTCTGTCGTAGTATTGACGTTCATTTGGCGAAGGTTGACAAGTTATTCAATCCCTTCACGCTACTTGCTGGCCCTGCCCTCGTTGGGTACGTCGTATACAAGAGTACGATCCCAACAGACGACGGTGGTTTCCATTTACCGTGGTGGTACGTACTCAGTATCATGACTTCTAATGCACTTGTCACGGAGTTATCCTTAGGAATGTGATCTTGAGCTACCTCGTCTGGCTAACTGCCACGCGAACGGCCAAGCTCCTCCCGCATCTCTGGGACCGTCCCCAAGATATCATTTACGTCCCTGCATTTATCCTGTTCGGGTACTACTTTTCGATAATGAAGATATACGCGCTTCTCACCCTGCATGAGGTACGGTGAATGGTTGGTCCTGATTAACGTCTAGCATCTCACTCTTTGTAGACTGGTTGGGGTACCCGCGCCGGCATTGGCGATCCTACCGCGGCTACCGCAGCTACAGACTCGGGTATAACTGATGACAAAGTGCGGCAGCCTTACCAGGATTTAGCGTCGCCATTGCCGCAATACGCTCAGCAACCAATGGAGATGCAAATTGGCCGCGCACGATGATAGCATAGTCGTTCTACCAGTGCCTATAATCTCTGGCGAGACACCGTGTTACCAGTTGTTACGATATCCTACCATTCCGCATGATTGCTATCATCTACATCGATCTCGTTTTGTCCGCTACTTGCCAGCATTGTTTGTACCACCAGCCAAGGACCCGCACGCGAAGCGTAATGAAGGGAAGAAACTAGAGTGGAGGTCTGTCTGGGGTCAGCCTCTTTTGGGAACTTTTGTGCATGGCAGAGTGCGACTGGTACGCCTACCGTTCACTCATTCGTTTTGATTTTTTTATCCTGCCATCGCACATAGTTACATTATTTTATCTTCGGACTACTCCAAGACCGTTTTTATTTTTGCCGGTCCTTGTTTGTTATTTATAATATTGGTTTTGCACCTGTGGTCTGAATATATGATAAGGTGTGGATTGGATCGAAATGGAAATGAGTGGAAGCGCGTGGAAGGCTCGCGAGAAAATAAATCGGGTTGCTCTGTGTGCCCTTGCCCTACTCCCGCTCTTTCTTTCGCGATCCCACATCCATCATGTCGGTCGTTGGTATTGATTTTGGTTCCCTCCACAGTAAGGTATGTCAAGCGCCCCGCATGTTCCCTACTGCCGCCCCTTCATGCCCTATGCGTTAAATCTAGATTGGTGTTGCAAGACACAGAGGTATCGATATCATCACAAATGAAGTCTCGAATCGTGCAACGCCGTGAACACTCTCCAGCTACTTCTCTCATTGCCCCGCTAATCGCCGATTTTCAGGTCGCTTGTGTCTTTCGGTATCAAACAGCGCGCACTTGGTGAGGCAGCAAAGACCCAGGAGATCTCAAATTTTCGCAACACTGTCGGATCCTTGAAGCGTCTCCTCGGCCGGACGTTGCATGATGTCGAGATCCAGCAAGTCGAGAAGAGGTTCACTCATGTAAACCTAGTCGAAGTAGATGGATCCGTAGGCGTCGAGGTGAGTGACTGATGACTTTCTCTCCCCTTCTCCTTTACTCACTTTCGGCTCATATAGGTTAATTACTTGGGCGAACCGACCACCTTCTCCGCCACCCAGTTGGTAGGCATGTACCTTGGCCGACTGCGTGACATTGCCGCGAAAGAACTCAAGACTGGCGTGTCCGACGTCGTCATTGCTATTCCTGGCTATTACACCGACGTGCAAAGGCGGGCTTTGCTGAGCGCTGCTGCCATCGCGGGTTTAAACCCTCTTCGACTGATCCCCGACCACACTGCCGTCGCGTTTGGGTACGGTATCACAAAATCTGACCTTCCAGACGCCGAGAACCCCCGTCATGTCGTTTTTGTGGATATCGGTCACTCGAGTATGTCCGTCGCTGTCGTCGCCTTCTCTAAGGGACAGCTGGCCGTCAAGAGCGCCGCATACGACACGCATCTCGGTGGTCGCGACATCGACTACGCTCTCGTCCGGTACTTTTCGGAGGAGTTCAAGACCAAATATAAAATCGACGTGCTTTCAAACCCCAAGGCAACGTTCCGGCTGTATGCCTCCGCCGAGAAATTGAAGAAAATCCTTTCTGCGAACGCAGAGGCACCACTCAGCGTTGAATCAATCATGAACGACGTTGACGCTTCTTCGAGACTCACGCGGGAGCAGTACGAGCAGCTCATCGTGGACGTTCTTGACCGCATTCCCGCGCCAATTCAGCGTGCCATAGAAGAATCCGGTCTGAGCATCGAGGAGATCGAGGCGATCGAGCTCGTTGGTGGCTCGACACGTATCCCCGCCGTCCGCTCTAAAATTCAATCCATATTCCCTTCCAAGTTGCTCTCGACAACGCTCAACCAGGATGAAGCATGCGCTCGGGGTACTACGTTTTCCTGCGCGACCCTTTCACCGGTTTTCCGCGTGCGCGATTTCGCGATCCACGAAATTGCCATCTACCCCATCAAGGTGCGCTGGGAGAAGAGCCTCGTTGACGAGGAGGAAGACACGGAGCTGGTCGTTTTCCCTCGCGGTAATGGCATCCCATCGACCAAGGTGCTTACCTTCTACCGCAAGGCCCCATTCGACATTGAGGCCGTATACGCGGATCCCAGTGCACTCCCGGGTTCCATCAATCCCTGGGTTGGGCGCCTCACGATGAAAGACGTCGGCCCATCGCCAACCGGTGACTATTCCACCGTTCGTGTCAAGGTGCGCCTGAATCTTCACGGAGTTCTGTCTTTCGAGGCAGCCTATACGGAGGAGGTTGAGGAAAGAGAAGAGATGCAAGTCGATGGCGAGTCGTTGGAGCCGCCAAAAAAGAAAAGGGTTGTTAAGAAGAACCCCGTTGCCCATGTCGCTGGGTACGGAGGACTTGACTCTTCTGTGGTAGAAAAATACCGAGAGAAGGAGCTCACAATGTACTCAAGCGACAAGCTCGTACAGGATACCGAGGTGCGTTACTTACACTCTTACCGGCCTCCCATTGTAACGTGAGATCTACTACAGGAATGCAAGAATGAGCTCGAGGAATACATCTACGACATGCGATCGAAGCTGGAGGACCGCTATTCAGCCTTTGTGCAGGCGCAAGAAAAGGATGCGTTGCTTGCAGAATTGTCAAAGGATGAAGAATGGCTCTACTCGGAGGAGGGTGAGGACGCGACAAAATCGGCCTACGTCACTCGTATCGAGGCCGCCAGGAAGCTTGGAGATCCCATTACGGCTCGCTGGCGTGAAGCTGAAGAGCGTCCGAGGATTGCTGCTCAGCTGCGCGAGACGATTAATCAGTATATCTTGCAAGCAACCTCGGGAGAAGAGCGGTTCGCGCACATCGACGAGAAGGACAAACAGTCGATCGTCGAGAAGGGCGCGACGATCCAGAAATGGCTAGAGGATCAGTCCGTACGGCAGGGCGAACGCCCGAAGAACGTCGATCCGGTCCTGACCGCAGCTGAGATCTCGAAGAAGCGGGACGAACTCATCTACTTTGCGACGCCAATCCTCACCCGACCGAAGCCCAAGCCTCCGAAGGTCGACGGCGCGGAGACGCCACGCAGCGGCGCGGAAACGCCCAACCCTCCGCCGAAAGGTGGGACGCCGCAACCGGAGACGGAGGCCAAGACGGAGGAAGCACAAGGCCCACAGGAGATGGACGTAGATTAGACTTTTTTGTCCGGAGAAGCTGTATTTTTGCCCAACGCATGTCACTGTAATGATTGATATTCACCCCCAGACTTTTACTCCCCAAGGGACTGGTTCCATGCGCGCGCGAGTCACATCCTGCTTGAGATTCAAAGTCGTCTGCTCTTCTGTTAGAATTGGGAGGCCACTAACACACGCTCTGTAACGTAACTCGCGGGCGCAAGTTTGGCGCAGACGTGACTCCCAGGGCAAACGTACCCAACCTCCAACCTTACTAGGGGCCTCTCTGCAGCACTCGTCTCATGGCGTGCACCCACCCACCGGGCTCGTTGACTACCATTGCTATACGTTCCGCAACGACGGGCCATGGGCCATGGGTGAAGATAGTGGCATTGTAAAAATTAGTCACTTGATTTGGATTGGGATGAGATTTGGCATTTGCAGCGCACCGTCCTCTTCACCCTTCGTGCAACTCCCAAATCTTCGTCTCGTTCATCTGTTTTCGACATTCTCAGAATGGTGGATAATCCTCGGACAGCGAAATCAGCAAGCAAGTGGAAACGACGTGATCTACGCGCATATCATATCACACTTCGGCGACAGAATGTGGTAGCATTTTTCAATGTGCCACAACTCCCAGCTCCTGGTGTCACAAACAACGAGGTACTCAATCATCTGCACCGTCGTCTTCGTCGTCGAGGGCGAAGGAGAGTGTAACTACTTTGGCGGACTTCTTCCGTTTCTTCGCGACAGAGCCCGAGGCGACAAACGAAAGTACAGTCGACACCTTTGCAACGGCTATCTTCCGCGCGTGTCGCTACTCTGGGATAGGAAGAAGAATCGTTTTATCAAACATGAGCTTGCGGCTTGCTATCTGTGGCCAGCGAAAATATGCCAAGGCGAACCTCTGCATTGTGGATAGGGATGATTTCATTTTACTAGTACAGGAAAACAAAACCCAACGCGTATCTGCCCCCGGTCTACCTGCTCAGCTCATTGCTCAGGCTATTGCAGCCTTCAACAAAAACAATAGAAACCGACTCAGACTGGGCTTAGCTCCTCGCGCATCTGCAATAATTCCTGGCATAACGCTGAAGGGGCAGACATTCACATTCTTTAAGGTCCCAGTCACTGCCGCTCTCGTCACTGCCGTAAACGCGGGAACCTTTCTCATGGAGGAGACGGTTGTTTCATACCATGATCCGACATCCCGAGGCCCCGGCCCTTGCGGGACGTAATGAAAAATACAGGGGTGAAGGTCGCGCTGGACGGCGTCGGAGTTAGTGGAGACACGGCGTACACGTTGCTGTGACCGTGTGCGGGTTGGTGCTTCGATCTGGACGTGCGCGGGTGCAGGTTCGTGGCACAGCTGTGGGCGTCAAGTTGCTTGATGCGGATGAACTCGATGGCGTTGGAGAGGATGGTCGCGAGGGCATTGGGGTCGTCATGGATGACTAGGAATCTCTATGTGAGCTGCTGCTGGTCCTGGATGATCAGTTGACGGCAGAGGGCGAGGCAGGACTAGGCTTCAAATTGGGCGTATTGGTGCTGATGGCACGGCCGGTACTGGCGCGGGGGTTCCGTGGCGAGTGAAGCGAGGTACTGCTCATGTAGGGATGCGAGTGATGTTGCAAGACGCTGAATCTCAGACATTAGTAAAACTGGAACAAACCATGGCGGCCCCCCACGCTTAATGAGCGTACCTCCCTGCTCTGTATAGCCAGCTCAGCCCCATATCCAATAAACTATTTCGCATAGGCCCACTCACCCAGAGAGGGGAGGACGCACCTCGAGCACCTTCTCATATCCACCCTCGGTCGTGGCTGGCAGGTCCTACAAGCCAGCCACTCTTCGATGATCCGACGGCCGGGAACAAAGAGGTGGAGTGGGTGCATGTGGAGGGTTGCGAGGAGAGTAGCGGTTGAGAGCAATGCGTTAGAGCGCAGGGCGGTATGGATACTGGCCGTGTTGGCGGGAGGCGCAGTGTAGACAGTGACCTCGAGGGTGATGGAGAGGACATCCCACTTGCGTCGGTATTCGGTGGGGGTGTCAAGGGTGGGGACTCGGAGATGAGAGCGAATGCGGAGGATAGGAGAGAATGTGTGAGGATGTACAGTAGTCGCGTTGGAGGAATGGAGGGATGGCAACTTGGGAGCTTGAAGTGGACGAAGTAGCGGAAACCAGCGGCGGGCGGCACGAGTATGGTACCGATGTATGCTGTGTGGAAAGGGGGTGGAGTTTGCAGTTTGCAGACCGCAGGATGCAGACCTTTGGTATGTTTGGATGAAGTCGTGGCTCACAGCAAGTCACGGCTTCAGCTATGGCCTGTAGTAGCTGCGGCAGCACTAATCCTTATCGACTTCCTGCTCCTATCCCTCACGGGATGAGGTAGTCCGAGTCTGAGGTGGAGCCCACAGCGCGTGAGTTAAGTTAGTACGGAGGAAGTCGAGGCCGCAGTGAGATTCAGTGATATTTCGATAAACAGTAAACATAGACACGTAGACGTCAACATTGTAACAGTGGCTCAAGCATGAAAAAGAATCAAAGACAACATAAAATTTACATCCTAGTTAACAAATCGCTTGAAGGCCTCGAAACAAGAAAAGATTAACCTTCTGTTATCTAATGGATTCATACCTTCATCCGAACAGGGGCGACGTGCACTGGGTACCACAGCAGGTCTATGGGCAAGAACGACCGTTTCTTGTTTAGGATAATGCCCGTCTTGGACGGCAGTAACAAGATTTTTTGAAACTGGAATTTTGTAAAACGTGGGCGAGGTCCCATTCAAGATGATCCCGGGCATAATTTTGAATTGGTATAGTGGCGAGTTGCAGAACCTCGAATCATCCGTGTTTGCGGCGAAAGCTGCGATCGCTTCGGCGATAAGTTGACACTCGGGACGGGAGAGAATGGCATTATCGAAGTGACATTTGTTTTCATGAACGAGTAAAATGACCTCGTCCACGTCAGTAAGATACACGCATCCGCCTTGAGGTACTTATGTTCGCGGCAGGTAGAAAAGTATATGTCCTTTCTCGTTCGGACAATTCTTCCCCTCCCTGTATAGCCGCATGCGCGGAAGAGTTCGGCTGCGAAGTCTTGGACAGCCGACTCCTCGTTCTGCCTAGGGTACATTGCTGCTTCGAGCACGCGAAGTAAAGCATAGCCATCATCCGTCGTCGTCTGACTAGCTGTGGCAACTTCTAGCACCTCTTTGGCTGTAAGGACCGGATCCGGAAGATGAGGTGTTTCAAAGAAAGACGTCGCGTCCTGGAATTCAACTCTGATATTGTACGCGGCGAGGTCGATCTCATCCCAGTCGCTCCCAGATTTCGCCCTGCGAGGGCGAGGGATTGTCGCCATCTGAGACTGCCGAGAAGAGATGATTCTGGAATGACGTCACAATCAAGTGAAGATAGCGTACCAAGAGTTCTTGGATGAGATGTGGGAGGGATGAAGAGGATAGGGGTCGGTGCTTGGGATTTATAAATACGGCCACTACAGTATCCAGTATCACGAGGATACTGGATACTACCGTGTTTCCGTTCATGAAAGATATGTCTGGACTCGGACAGTATTTTCTTGATGCAGGGTAACCTCTCTCACCA